>Ga0315273_10000078_pt1 | contig 82231 bp, 71 predicted proteins | sample YL17G02_0_MG_FD_205753 | JGI IMG/M metagenome (GOLD analysis project Ga0315273, IMG submission 205753) | Sediment microbial communities from Yellowstone Lake, YNP, Wyoming, USA - YL17G02_0 | ecosystem: Environmental > Aquatic > Freshwater > Lake > Sediment | place: USA: Wyoming | collected... | reverse complement strand
CGTGCCGCCGTCGATCGTGTTCCCCTCGACGTCGGCAGCGCCGCCGCCGAACTGGAACTTCTTGCTCTCCATGTGCACGGCAAACTTGAACGTCTGGTTGGTGATGTCGGCAGCGTAGGAGTAGAAGTAGGTGGCAGTGTTCGACGGGTCGACCGGCAGCTGCCCGAACGGCGCGCCTGCGCTGATCAGGTTGAAGTTCGGGCCGTTGGTGCCTGTCTGATAGCCGATCCAGCCGGTGCCGTCAATTGCGCGCATATTCGTTGTGCTCGCCGTCGTCAAGCTGGTTCCCACGTAGCGGGTGCCGCAGTTCGCGGGAATCGTCGCGGCGACCGTCGATGTGGCCGAAACATAGCAGCGCACCGAAGAAGAGGCGCTCGCGAGCACGACGGGCGTCACATCCGCCAGGTAGAGCGAGAGCCCGGTCTTGAGCGTCGCCATGTCGGAGGTGCGGTTCGAGTCGCGGGACTGCGCCAAGAGCTGCGCGGGGTTCAGTGTTAGGACGACGACGACCGAGAGGATGGCCACAATCGCGATGACCACCAAGAGCTCGATGAGCGTGAATCCGTGTATCCGATTTTTCATTAGTGTGGAATGGCCTTTAAGTTCGACCTTTGCGTTATACTCGTCCAAAGTGGTTCGTTAGGACTACGTTCCTAGTATAGCACACAATGTGGCGACTCTAGGGGCTGGTGTGGATAACTCTGCCGTGGCTTAACCGCCACCCCACGGGCGAAGTTCGGCGAGCGAGCGGCGGAAATCGGCTGGCGGTGGCGCTTCGAACCGCAACCGCTTCCCTGCCTCGAGGCTGAATTCGATGACGGCAGCGTGGAGCATGAGCCGTCCCACCCACGGCACCGACTTCCACTTTCCGTAGAGCCGGTCACCCACCACGGGATGGCCGATCGAGGCGAGGTGGACGCGTATCTGGTGGGTGCGGCCGGTCTCGGGACGGACCTCGAGGAGCGAGAATGCCTGCCCGTTGCGGTCCGTGAAGTAGTGAACCGCACGGTAGCGGGTGACCGCCGCCTTCTGCAGTTTTTCCGTGTGCACCGAGCGCCGCGTCGTGCCACCGACGAGGCCGATGGGAAGGTCTACCACACCGCGGCGCGGCACCACGTTCCCGATGACGAGTGCTTGGTACATCTTCTGCACCTTCCGCTCACGGAAGAGTTCCTTGAGGCGGTCGAACGCCTCCTGCGTTCGCGCCACCACCATCACGCCGGACGTATCGCGGTCCAGGCGGTGTACGATGCCCGGCCGCGTCGCCGGATCGTCCCCAACGGTTCTAACCTCCGGGTATCGCTTAAGCAGCCAGTCGACGAGCGTCCATTCCCTTGGAGTGTGGAACGTGGAGCGTGGAGCGTCGGCACCATGCGTTTCGCGCTTCGCGCTATGTGCTCCATGGACCAGAATCCCCGCCGGCTTTTCGACGACGAGCAATTCGCCGTCCTCATAGAGGACGCGCGGCTGCGGCATCGGTGCGATCGCGTGTACCATAACCTACGTTGTGGGCGGCATAGGAATCGAACCTATGACCTCTGTCTTACGAACGGCAGCAAATTGAAATTAACATGGGCGCTTGTGGGCATGGAAGGAATCGAACCTTCGACCTCTGTCTTATCAGGACAGCGTTCTACCACTGAACTACATGCCCGTACGTTCATTTCCAATGAGCGAACCTTTCGAGTCGAACTTGTTCGACCGCAGGACAGCGTTCTACTACTGTCAGCCCGAGGCCGATCCGCCTTCGGCGGAAACTGCCCACATCGAATTCGACACCACTATATACCACTCGACACGGGACGCGCAACGGCTGCCGTGCTGCGCACTGCCGACTTGTCCGCCGAAGCTCCAGCGGAGGCGGAAGTCTATAAGCGGAGGCGCGCCGCGCGCCGCGCGAGTTCGACGAGTGCATTGGTGCTATCCTCGGGTGCCGACGTGTTGTGCCGCATCGCGCCGCACGTGATGCATCGGTGCGTGATAACGTAGCCGTCGCCTTCGGCAACGACCTCGACCGGTTCCATCATACTTCGGCACGGAGCGAGCCGATCGCCGGGGTACACATCCACGTGCTTGCTCCAGAGGCAGCGCGGACAGTGGTTCGTGTAGCCGGTGCCGCGAACCTCTGCGCCGCACTCCTCGCAGACGAAATCCTCTTCCCGCCGTTGGAATTTCTTGCTCATCCCATCCGTCTCACGTTTCAGACTTCAGGCTACAGGTTTCGGGTTTTTGGTGCGCGATGCTGGGATCGAACCAGCGGCCTCTTCAATGTCAATGAAGCGCTCTGCCACTGAGCTAATCGCGCATAACAATGAATGGTCACCAAGCGCTCCCTGCTTGCTCGCCTCGCTTAAGCTGCCTCCTTCGCCGGAGTAGCTCCGGCTACGAAGGCCGAGCCGGCGAAGCGGGCCGGCAGGCAGGTGCCACTGAGCTATATGGGTGCGTGTTGGTGCCGGTCTTCAGGGTACTCAAAACCGTCCGGTGGCGCAACTGCCGCGCGGCTACCGCACCAACCCGTGGTCGGCCAGTATCTTCTTTGCGTCGTTGAGACGAAAGTTGACGATCGCCGCGGTACTCCGTTCCGAGGTAATGGCGGTACCGAGGTCAACGACGAGTTCGCGGGTACCCACCACAAAGAAAGTGATGATGGCTGCGAGGAAGAGTACAGTGAGGGCGATGAGAACTCCGTCCTGGTAACGCCGGAGAAACAAGGTAGTGCTCATAGTGTTGTTGATGTTGCGTAAAGGTTGCTCGCTCTGAAGAAAACGCGGCCCTGCGCCGTCACGTGGTAGGTCGCATCCGAGGGGAGTACGGTGGCGTCAAAGGTGTCGAGAGTGGCGATGAACCGGTTCGATTTTACCTCAATAGCATCGAGGAACGATAACACGGTTTCGTACGGACCGTTCACGTCGAGCACAAAGCTCACGTAGCCGGGATCGCTCTCGGTCGGCACGCCAGTCGCCCCCTGGAAGACGATGGTGGCGCTCACACGGTTCACCCGCGCGATGCCGTCCACCCAGTGTGAGAAATCGAGCAGCTCGTCCTTCGTCGGTAGGAGCTGGTTCATCTCCTGCTGGTAGGTGGTGATGTCGGGGAGTATCTCTTTGAGCTGTGCGAGGATCGCAATTGAGTGCGTGTTCACTGCAATGAGGTTCCGGTCGGACGTAATGTCGGCGGCGATGGCCCGGAGATCACCGAAAAGCCAGTAGAAGCCCCAGCCGAAGAGGGCAAAGGTGAGAACAATGACGCAGATGCACGCGACAATGTGTTTCCGGAACGAAGCGAACATCGCTCCCAGTGTACCAAAAAAAGATGCGGGCGGAAAGTGCTGCAGCGATTGTGCTCCGCCCCACAGAAAATGGGTTTTCCTGAAAAATCCTCCACGAGGCGCCGCTTCTGGCACCTCGCTAGGACACGGGCCCAACAGAAAAGTTGTGCCATTAGTTTCCTACGAGGTACACCCCCGGAGGAAATAGCATACGTTTTGAGATTCTACAGAGAGCCGTAACCGGTAGCTTTCTAACGCGCGTGTCCAATAGCGTTGTTTACCAATTTCCTACGGGGTACACTGGAGCGATGGAACGAGGTCCCGACGAGGCCGCCTACTATACCGCCCTCGCCACCGTCGCACAGAGCAACTACCGCGAACTCGCCGCGCTCCAAGAGCGGCATGGGTCGTGGTCGGCCGCCTGGAGCGCCTTCGAACATCCTTTGAAAGCGGCCACAAATCCCGCCGCGTGCGGTGCCCGGCTCGAGCGCGAGGATATCCGTGCTGTTTTCCCGAGCGACTCCGCCTACCCACCGCTCCTCAAGGAGATTTCCTGGCCACCGCTCGCGCTCTACGTCAGGGGCGATTTTCCGGCACCGGCTACGACGGTCGGGGTAGCCATCGTGGGAACCCGCAAAGCGACCGAGGACGGATGCGATCTCGCCCGACGGTTCGCTAACGACATCGCCCTCGCGGGACACACTGTGGTGAGTGGCCTCGCCTTCGGCATCGACGCGGCCGCACACGCGGGCTGCCTCGACGCCCATGGCCGGACGATCGCCGTGCTCGCGAACGGGCTTGACGCCGTCTACCCCCGGACAAACGAGCGGCTCGCGCGGCGCGTCCTCGAAAATGGCGGTGCGCTCGTCTCCGAGTATCCGCCGGGCGCACCGCCGCTCCCGCACCGGTTCCTCGAGCGGAATCGCATCGTGAGCGGTCTCTCTCGCGGCGTTGTCATCATCGAGGCGCCGGACCGGTCAGGTTCGCTCGCGACGGCCCGCTTTGCCCTCGACCAGAACCGCGACGTCTTTGTGGTTCCCGGCCCCGCCGGCCATCCGAACTTCCACGGTTCTCACAACCTCATCCGCGCCGGCGCCGAGCTCGTGACGGAAGCAGCCCACGTCCTCTTGGCACTCGGCCTCACGGAAGTGCCGTCCGCACCAGCTGCGGAGAACGATGAAGCGGCGGCTGTCCTTACCGCGCTCCGCGCTGCCCACGAACCGCTCGACATTGACAAAATCGTCGAGCTCACTAATCTTGAAGCTCACGTCGTGAGTCAGACCGTCACCTTTCTCCTCATCCGCGGTGCCCTCGCCGAAGACGCGGGCGGCTACTCGCTCACGAGCGATTGAATACGCCCTCTCCCCTATTCCCTAATCCCTAATCCCTAATCCCTATTCCCTATTCCCTATTCCCTATGAAACTCGTTATTGTCGAATCGCCGACCAAGGCGCGGACCATCTCCGGCTTTCTCGGTAAGGGCTACACGGTTGCCTCGTCATACGGGCACGTGCGCGACCTACCGAAGAGCACGCTCTCTATCGATGTCGAGCACGGTTTTGCGCCTCACTATATTATTCCAGCAAAGGCAAAAACGGTCGTCGCTGACCTGAAGAAGGAGGCGACGGACGCAGATGCCGTCATTCTCGCCACCGACGAAGACCGCGAAGGTGAAGCTATCGCGTGGCACCTTGCACAGGCGCTGGGCATCGCGAAGGACAAAGAGCTCCGTGCCGGAAAAGGCGGTTCGCGTGTCCAGCGCATCGTTTTCCACGAAATAACGAAGAGTGCTATCGAAGAGGCGCTCGCGCGCCCACGCGGGCTCGACCTCAACCTGGTGGACGCCCAGCAGGCCCGGCGCATCCTGGACCGGCTCGTGGGCTACGAGCTTTCTCCCTTCCTCTGGCGGAAGGTGCGCTACGGGCTCTCCGCGGGGCGCGTGCAGTCGGTCACTCTCCGGCTCGTCGTGGAGCGCGAACGTGAGATACAGGCGTTCACGGAAGAGGAGTACTGGACCATAGAGGGCGAGTTCGTGAAGAAGGGCGATAAGAAGAAGTTTACCGCGCAGCTCGCCGCGCGCGGCGGGCAAGCGCTCGGCAAATTCGCGCTCCGCGCGGAGGCCGAGGCGAAGACCATCGTCGCCGACCTCGCGGGCGCCGCATACGCCGTTAGTGAGGTCACAACGAAGGAGGTGTCCCGTTACCCGGCGCCGCCCTTCACCACTTCGACTCTGCAGCAGGAAGCGGCGCGCAAGCTGGGGCTCTCGGCGAAACAGACGATGTTCCACGCCCAGCGCCTCTACGAGCAGGGGTTCATAACGTACATGCGGACGGATAGCGTGAACCTAGCGAAGAGCGCGCTCGCGCAAGCACGCGAGGTCATCACCAAAACCTTCGGCGCGGAATACGCGCTCGACGCGCCGCGCGTATACCAAACGCGCTCGAAGGGCGCACAGGAAGCACACGAAGCAATCCGCCCGACGGACCTCGCCCGCGGCGCGAACGACATTGCGGGCGACCGCAGTGAACGGCGCCTCTACGACCTCATTTCAAAACGCACCATCGCCTGCCAGATGCAGCCCGCCCGCTTCGAACAAACCTCGGCAACCATTGATACAAAAGGCAGAAAAGAAAACTACACTTTCCGCGCCACGGGCCAGGTCGTCATCTTCGACGGCTTCATCCGCGTCTACACGGAGGGCACCGACGAGAACGGCAACGGCGAAGAGGGTGTTCTCCCGCCGCTTAAACAGGGTGACATCCTGAACTGCAAAAAGCTCGACCCGTTCCAGCACTTCACTGAGCCGCCGCCGCGCTACACGGACGCGACGCTCGTCAAAGCGCTCGAGGCCGCCGGCATCGGCCGCCCCTCGACGTACGCCCCAACGCTCTCCACCATCCAGGACCGCGGCTACGTGGAGAAGCTCGAGAAGAAGTACCGCCCGACGGACATCGGCTTCGTGGTAAACGACCTCCTGGTCGAACACTTCCCCGAGATCGTTGACGTAAACTTCACCTCGCACATCGAGGAGGAACTGGACGACATCGCCGAGGGGAAGATCAACTGGGTGACGGTCTGCGAGGAATTCTACGGCCCGTTCAAGAAACACCTTGACGCGAAGGAGGTGAGCGTCGAGAAGTACACCGAGGTCTCGGAGACACCCTGCCCACACTGCGGCAAGCCGATGCTCATCAAGTTCGGCCGGTTCGGCAAGTTCATGGCCTGCCCCGAGCCCGGCAGTAAGGTAACGCTCCCGATGCCGGAGGAGGCGGCGAAAATAAAAGAGCTTGAGGAGAAGACGAAGGGTGAGCGCTGCCCCATCTGCGGCAAGCCGATGGAGGTGAAGCGCGGCCGCTTCGGCTTCTTCCTCGGCTGCACGGACTATCCGAAGTGTAAAGGTATCTCGAAGATCTGGGAGAAGACCGGTTTCAAGTGCCCGAACTGCCGAGCGCAGCGAGGTCCTGAGCCTGCCGAAGGACAAATTGGCGACATCGTACTGAAGAAATCCCGCGGCCGCGGCAGGCCCTTTTACGCCTGCACGCGCTACCCCGACTGCACGTTCCTCATGAACAAGAAGCCAGAGTCGGAAACTGACCTCGCCGAAGCGCTCGAGGTATGGCGCAAGAAAGAAACGGAACCGAAAGGAACGGAAAAGAGGACCACTAAGAAACGGGTCTAGCGAGTTTCGTTCTTGCCCTCTCCCGAACCGCTCCCCGCGTGGCCCGCGGGTGACGTTTTTGTGCTACCATCAAAACGGTACTTGGCAGAGAGGAGGTGATCCATGCCAAGAAAGAAACCGAACCTGGTGCCGGGAATGGCATTGCGCAATACAGTGAGTAGAAATATCGGCGAAGTTCGCCGAGACCCCGACCACCCCAACAAAATTCTGCTCGCGGGGTCGGGCTACGTCGCCGTACGCCTCGTCACGTCCGGTAGTCGGAAAGTACACTACCCGTTCTGGCGCCTCACCAACGTGGAGCGGCTATGAAACCTTCCGGCCACCAGCAACCCCAAGCGAGGACTCGATGCGTCGAGTCCTCGTTACCGTTCTGGTGAATAACTATCGTATAGGAACTATCAGTATCACGCTTGATACCCAACACCTGATGCGTGATACTTGAACTATGATTGAAGTTGAGAAAACACTCCCGTTCGACGAGGCGGCCAGGGCACGGCTCGTGAGCGGCGCCGAATTCCTCCACGAGAAGAAGCTTGTGGATACCTACTACGACCATAATGACCTCCGGCTCACCACGTCCGACCGGTGGCTCCGTGAACGGAACGGACGGTTCGAACTAAAACTGCCGGTCGAGGGCGGCTTCCGCGGACCCGCCGACCGTTATGAAGAACTCGAAACGGACGGGGAGATTGCCCGCGCGCTCGATTTGCCGGACAATCGCCACACTTTGTCCGATCGGACAAAGTGTGGCGCAACTGAAAGAACGCTCCGCGAGGAGCTTGTCCGCGCCGACTACCTTCCCTTCGGCACTATTACCACGACGCGAACGACGTACCAAAAGGGTGGGTTCACGCTCGACTTCGACGCCACCGATTCCGGCTTCGCCGCCGTGGAGATAGAACTCATGGTGAACAACACCGCCGAGACCGAAGCGGCCGCGCAAAAAATTCTCGCATTCGCCCTCGCGCACGGCCTCGAAGACAAACCACTGAACGGTAAGGTGGTCGAGTATATCCGAACCCACCGCCCCGCGCACTTCGCCGCGCTCCAGAAGGCCGGCGTCGTACGATAAGTTCAGTCGCAGAAAACGACGCTTGACACCTGATACCTGACGCTTGACACTATTCTTGTGACCCTCAAGGAACTCATCAGGAAAAACCCGGACGGGCTCGTGGCCCGCGCGTACCATTTTGCGGAACAGGCCCACAAGGGGCAGAAACGCAGGAGCGGCGAGCCGTACGTGAACCACTCCACCGCGACGGCGGAGACGCTCGCTTCGTGGAACCTCGACGAGACGACCATCGCGGGTGGGCTCCTCCACGACGTGGTTGAGGATACGCCGACGACGCGCGAAGAGCTCGTCGCCGCCTTCGGCGAGGAGATAGCGTTCCTTGTGGACGGCGTGACGAAGCTCTCACACATCAAGTACCGCACCGCCGGTGAAAAGGCGGACGCATCGGCGGGCGGCCGCGTAAAGGCCGAGGCGAACGCGAAAGCGGAAAGTTTGCGCAAGATGATACTCGCGGTGAGCGAGGACCTGCGCGTCCTCTTCATCAAGCTCGCCGACCGGCTCCACAACATGCGGACGCTCTCGGCACTCCCGCCCATCAAGCAGAAGCGCATTGCCTTTGAAACCGACGAGATTTATGCTCCCCTCGCCTACCGCCTCGGCATGCAGCACGTTGCGGGCGAGCTCCGCGACCTCGCCTTCCCCTACATTCACCCCGAAGAGGACGTGTGGCTCAAGGCGAACGTGAAGGACAAGTACGAAGAGCGCCTCACCTACCTCAAGCGCATTAAGCCGATCCTCGAGAAGGCGCTCGCCGAGCATCACATCAAACCGCTCGCGATCGACTTTCGCGCCAAGCGCTACTCGAGCTTGTACCAAAAACTCCTGCGCTACGACATGGACGTCGAGAAGATCTACGACCTCATCGCCCTGCGTATCATCGTAGAGACCATCGAGCAGTGCTACGCGGTTTTAGGCATCATCCACCAGCTCTGGCCGCCCTTGCCGGGCCGCATCAAGGACTACATCGCAATGCCCAAACCGAACGGCTACCGCTCGCTCCACACGACCGTCATCGGCCCCGACGGTAAGAACGTCGAACTGCAGATACGCACGAAGGAGATGCACGACGAGGACGAGATCGGCGTCGCCGCCCACTGGGTCTACGAACAGCAACGGGCCATGAGCGGCGCCGAGAAACCGGCAACCCTCTCCGCCGGCGGAGAGGGATTCTTTCGAAAATCGTTCCAAAAGCTCACCCGCGAACTCACGTGGGTACAGCAGCTCCGTCGCTGGCAGGAGAAGTACCGCAACCCCGAGGCCGACCCCGAGGAGTTCATAAAAACGATGAAGGTGGACTTCTTCCAGGACCGCATCTTCGCCGTGACCCCGAAGGGTGATGTCGTCGACCTGCCGTGGGGTGCAACGCCGGTGGACTTCGCTTACCACATCCACAGCGAGGTCGGCAACGGCTGCGTTGGCGCGAAGGTGAACGGACAGATAGCGCCCCTGGACCACGAGCTCCACTCCGGCGATGTTGTCGAGATACTCACCCAGAAGAACAAGAAGCCGTCCGAGGACTGGCTCAAGTTTGCGAAGACCTCCATCGCCCGCGAGCATATCAAGGCGGCATTGAAGGCGAAGACGCGCACGCTCGGCGGCCGGTCGGTGCCGACGAAAGCCGAACTCCGCGTGGTCGTGAAGGACCGCGTCGGGCTCATCAAGGACCTCTCAACCATCATCGCGCGGTCGCACGTGAACATCGTCTCGTTCACCGCTTACAATCCGAAGGGCGGCAAATATCCCGTGGACAAGATAGAGATAGGCACCGCGGACCGCGCGAAGATAGAGAAGCTGATACTGAAACTCAAAAAGATAAAGGAGGTGCAGGAGGTGAGCTACCAGCTACAGTAATCGCGAATAATGCGAATGATACGGTAATAATGCGAATTTTCTAATCCGCGAACTGTATCTATTCGCATTATTACCTCCCTGATTCGCATTATTAGCGACTACTCCCCGCCGCCGAGGCGGTCGGTGATGGCTTTGAGTTCTTCGTCGGAGTAGAAGCTAATAGTGATGCGGCCGGTTTCGCCGTGCTGCTCTATCTTTACCGGCGCGCCGAGCTGGGAGGCGAGCCGCTCCTGAAGCATTTTGAGCTCGGGTGAAAGTTCCGGCGCCGGCGCCGGTTCGCGCTTCGGCCGGGCGGCTTCGACGCGGTTCTTGAGGTCGCGCGTTGTGAGTCGGTTCGCGAGGAGGTCGTTGAAGAGCGAGAGCTGGAGCGCCGGGTCATCGATGGTTAAAAGCAGCCGGCCATGGCTCTCGCTCACCTTTCCCTGCTCGAGGGCTTCCTGCACCTCGCGCGGTAATGAGAGCAGGCGGACGCTGTTCGCAACGGTCTCTCTGCTCTTGCCGATGCGGGCGGCTATCTCGCGCTGGGTGAGCCGGAACTCGTCCTGGAGCCGCGCGAACGCGCGGGCGGTCTCGATTGGGTTCAGGTTCTCGCGCTGGACGTTCTCGATGACGGCGAGCTCGAGCCGCTCGCGCTCAAGGTCCACATTCCGCACGATGGCGGGTATCCGCTCGAGGCCGAGCGTCTTCGCCGCGAGCCAGCGACGCTCGCCGGCGACGAGTTGGTACTCAACCTCGGTTCCCGTCGGCACCTCCCGTTCTATTTTTGTGACGACGATGGGCTGTAAGAGGCCGAACTCGCGGATGGAAGCCGCGAGCTCCTTGATGCCTTCCTCGTCGAAATTCCGCCGCGGCTGCTGTGGGTTCGGCTTTATCTTCTCTATCTCGATGTGGAAAACGGCGTCGTACTGCTTCGGCGCGTACGATTTCTCGGCGGCGCGGGCGGCGACTGCGGGAGCGATTTGCTGCGGCGCAGGCTCCCAGGTGTCGCCCGACGGCAGCGCGACCGCTGGTTCGTTCGTCGGCAGCTCCGGTACGGGCGGTTCGGCTTGCCCCGTCGCGGGCGGGGTGGGCAGCGCGGCCCCGCCTTGACGGGGCAAGCTGGGCAGTTCCGTCGCTGGCGCGGGTTCGGCCGCGAGAAGCGCTGCGTTCGGATCGGGAACACCCACACCGGGCGTCGGCATTCCCGCACTGGTATCGCCGGCGTTCTTATTCGGCGCCTGCCCCGCGGCGGCATTGCCGCTCTGCGGCGGAATCAATGATTCAAGACCCTTACCTAACATGGTTTTGTATCGATGCGAATATACGAATTTACTAATTATACGAATAGAATCCCGTCGTCATTAGTATCATTAGTACCATTCGTATATTAGTATCGCTACACTAAATATTGAAGTTCCCGAAATTCGCGCTCGCGGCGACCTCTTCGGACGGGATATGCAGCTCGCGCTCCTGCCGGATAACCTCCTCGGCGAGCCGCCGGTATGCGAAGGCGCCGCTCGATTCGGGACGGTAGAGCAGGATGGGCTTCGAGAAACTCGGCGCCTCGGCCAAGGCGACGCTCCGCGGTATCTCCGTATCGAAGACGCGGTATGGAAAGTGGCGCCGCAGGTTCTTCGCTATCTCCTGGCTCAAGTGCTCGCGCCGGTCGAACATCGTGAGCAGCGCACCCGCCACCTCGAGCCGGTGGCCGAGGTTGTTCTTCAGAAGATTTATTGTTTCCAGGAGTTGCCCCAATCCCTCCAAGCTGTAGTACTCGGCCTGCACGGGAATGATGAGCTCGTCGGCCGCGACCATGCCGTTTATGGTGAGCAGGCTCAAGCTGGGCGGCAGGTCAATGATGATGTAGTCGTACTGGTGCCGAAACTGCGTCAGGAACCGCCGCAGGAAGTACTCGCGCTCCGGCTGATCGATGAGTTCAATGAGCGCGCCGGCGAGGTGCGGCGCGGAGGGAATGAGGTGCAGCTTATCGAGTTCCGAGGCATGTACGAGATGCGCGGGCTCCGCGGCTCCGATAATACCGTGGTAGACGCTCACATCCGTCCGGAGCGGGTCTTTCCCCAAAGCCGAGCTCGCGTTTGCCTGCGGGTCGAAGTCCACGAGGAGCGCACGTTTCCCGTTCGCCGCGAGATAGGCGGACAGGTTCACGGCGGTGGTAGTCTTCCCGACACCGCCTTTCTGATTGCAGATTGCGATAACTCTAGCCATAAGAATTATGTGTGGTAATCCTGAGCTTGCCGAAGGATGACGCGAGCCATTGCGTTGATTTTACGGCATAAATTCAGTATTATCAACCCGCTGCGCTCCGCCATAGCTTTAGCGGCGGCGAGCAACGGGTAGGTGGCGCCTGCCCGCCGAAGCCTTGGCGTAGGCGGGGAATGGTATACGCGCGCGTTGAAAACTCTAAGGGTAGGTGGCGGAATGGTATACGCGTAGGTCTCAAAAACCTATGGAGGCAACTCCATGAGGGTTCGACTCCCTCCCTACCCACACTTAGAAAATCTTCCCCGACCTTGTGTCGGGGTTAGATTTTCAAGTGCACCGAAGAAGCGAAGTGAAAGCGGGGCTAAACGCTATAAAACGCGAGCCGCGACGTGAGATTCCCATCCCGGGGACCAGTAGTACCAAACCTTCCGGTTTCGGTATAATATTAGAGGAATTAGAATATATGATTTGGCTTTTAGGAATAGCGTTGACAATTGTTTTCTGGTTTATATTTCCGCCATTTCGGAAATTTATTCTCGTTGTTGGCGGTCTTTTCGTTTTACTCATCGTTGGCTTAATTCTTAATAGCAATTATCAGGAAAGCGCTTCAAAATCGCTTATTCCAACATCCCAGATCCAATTAACTAATTTGCGGCTCGTCAATGATAATATTGGCGAAAAAGAATTATACGGAGAAGTGCGAAATAATTCCGATAAAGAACTTTTGGATGTTTATTTGAAAATTACAGCATACGATTGTCCGGAATCTTCTATAACGCCCTCGTGTACTACGATTGGCCAGGACGATTCAGTTAGCGCCGTGTCCGGTATTATTCCGCCGCACCAAGTGCGTGTAATTAGTGGAGCTTTTGTATCTTTTTACAATATGCCCTCTGTGAAAGGTAATTTCTTGTGGTCATATGAGATAACCGGAACACGAGGGCGTTAGTATATGGAATTAGATAAAAGGAAAAATTTTCAGCGCGGTGAAGGTGAAATTGGAGCGATAATTGTTGTCATCCTTTTGATCTGGGGCGGTAGTTATTTATATAAATATTTTACTGCACCGAAAAATACAACCGAGACCGACAAAATTTATTCGGAGCAACGATTTAACAAAGAACCTTACACTTCATCAGAAACAATCTCGGCATGCTCCGATGATTCGGGAAATTGCTACTCTGTCGTCGCGACTATTTATCATACATTTGAAAAAGACGGCACGGAGCATAAGTCGGTAGAACAGATTGATTTTGATAATGGCGGCTACTTGACTTTTGGCGGTGCACCATTGCCCGGCAGTGGCACCGATCAAAAGGGTCGCGGCTGGTCGTTTAGTCAGTAAGGGCGGCGCGCCAACTTTGTTGGCACAAAATTCAGCGGCGCAAAGTGAAAGCGGGTCCGAATGCTGTAAAATATGAGCCGCGACATAAGATTCCCACTCGGGCAATGCCTGCGCGATCTCAGCCGCGATACCACTTCCTTTTTTGGTATTTCTGTGCTAAAATATAGCCAACGATGATACGAATCCCATCCAAAAAATCATTGCTACTTACATCTTCGAAATTTATGCTCGGGATTTTATTGGTAGAATTTGTATTGACAGCTTCCAAATTCTTTGATATATTGCCTATAGGCAATATATCAAAGAAAATGGCACGTTAGGCGAGAAATTTCCGGGCAATCTGCCCGTATTTTCTTATCAACTCAGCGCTAATCTTAAAGGTACCCACCTCTTTTAGAGGGGTGTGCTTGATTTTGGTTTCCCTCTGGGTATGATTAACCGAAAAAAAGAAAGGCTCTTTCGGGCGAACAATTATTAGTTCCGAATACGGCCAAAATTTTGCTAATTCAGTGAACCCCTGCGCAATACTCCTACCAGATTTATCATCTCCCTGAAACTTCACGCTCACAAGGAAAATATCGCCTTTCTTTTTATCGGTTATAACGAAATGGGGAGTGCTAGCAAGTAGTTCCAAAACCTTCTGCTTCTTTAGAGAACCAATTTGCACCAGCGCCTCGGGGACTCCCTCATAGCCATAGCGGAGAACTGAATATCCACCTTCCTGAAACATGAGACTTACAATCAGCCCAGCCGTGCGGCCCTTGATTATGCTTTCAGCGTTCATGGTGTTGCTCTCCCAAATTATAGTGCCGAAAATCAAAACGCGCCATAAACTAATCTAAAACGCAACACTAAACTGAGCCATTATAAAACCGCCACAACTATACCGGAACAGTTTTCGTTTCCATCGCCTTCCGCGACGATTCGAGCAGCTTATGTATGGCCCACGCCGAGAGAATACCGATGATGGCACCGCCGAGGACGTCGAACGGCCAGTGGACGCCGACGAAGACGCGGGCAATGGCGTTCACCGCCGCGAGCGCGAGGAGCCACGTTCCCCACTTCCGGTTCACATAGAACACGGACATGCCGAGCGCGAAGAGGAGCGTTGCGTGGCCGGACGGAAATGAATTACCCGATTCGGGAATGAGCGCTTTGATACCCAAGGCATCGAACGGGCGCGGGTGCACGTAGAAAAAGCGGAACGCCTCGGTTATGAGGCCGCGGGAGAGAAGGACGGCGAGTGCGGTTTCGGCGAACGAGAAGAGCCGGTGCCGCCAGCTCGACGACGAACGGACGATGGCGGCGAGCGCCGCAAGGACGAGAAAGTACGCGAGCGCGACCGCCGCGAAGACGGCGACGGCGTCGAGGAACGCGCTCCGGTACGCGAAACCGAAGATATATTCAAAAATAACCTTATTCATGAGAGTAATCGCTAATAATGCGGATCTGGGAGGTAATAACGCGAATGAAAATCCGATTACCTATTCGCATTATTACCGCGTTCAATTCGCATTATTCGCGATTACTTCCGGACGTACGGCAAAAGCGCCAGAAACCGCGCGCGCTTCACCGCCTCGGCGAGCTTGCGCTGGTGCTTGGCACAAACGCCGGTGTGCTTCGGGTCAATTATCTTCGCCTGGCTCGAAACGAAACGCCGCAGGAGCCCGACCTCCTTGTAGTCGATTTCGTTCAGATTTTGGGAGCAGAAGAAACACTGTTGGGGCATATAGGTGGAATTACGAAGTATGAATTATGAAGTATGAATGAGCAACCTTCGTTCGCGCGGAATCCGTACCTCCATGATTCATAATTCCTGATTCATTATTCATCAAAACGGCAGGTCTTCCGCCTTGATGTCGTCCTCGATGTCGACCACGGGAATCTCCTCGGCCGCAGGCTGGTCCGCAGGCACCGCCCCGCCTTGGCGGGGCGAGACCGTCCCGGCGGGAGCTCCGCCACCGCCGCCGGGTCGGGGCCCGAGCTGCAGCCGCTCACAGATGATCTCGGTCGTCCGGTGCGTTACATTCTGCTTGTCGGTCCACGAGCGGGTCTGGAGCCGCCCCTCGACGTAGACCATGGTTCCCTTCGTCAGGAACTGGCTTGCGATCTCGGCCGTCCGTCCCCACGCGACGACGTTGTGAAACTCCACCTGTTCCTGCTTCGCGCCGCTCTTATCTTTCCAGACGCGGTTCGTCGCCACGCTGAAGCTCGTGACCGGCTGACCCGAAGCCGTCGTCCGCAGCTGTGGGGCGGCGGTGACGTTGCCGACGATGATGGCCTTGTTGACGTTCATTTTGAGTATTCGCGAATAATGCTAATGATACGGTAATAATGCGAATATGTTAATGTTAATTCTGCTTGACGGTCGTTATTCGCATTATTACCTCTGCTATTCGCATTATTAGCGATTACTTTAATATCTCCTCTATCCTCTTCGACAGCTCTTCGTTCGAAAGCGGCAAGCTCTCGGAGACCCGGCGGACGCCACCGGTCGTGGCGGGCGGTACCATCGACGCCATCGGTCGCGGACGCGGCGCGCGCTGCCGCATCTTCGCGAAGGGCGGCGTTATAAGGAGGTGACGGATAATGCCCGGCGCGATAGAAAGCTCGTGTCCGAGCGACACGATGGCCTCGGGAGCGAGCCGCGCGTGCAGGTAACCGAAGTAGGCCGACGTTTCGTGCGCAACGGGGTACGAGAGCGGGATACGCTCATAGGGACCCTCGAGGAGTACCTCGCCGCCCGCGCGGCGCACGATGCCCGAGACCGCCTCCTTCCCCTGTTCGTCCTTGGCGAGGAAGGCGAGCTCGTATTCCTTCGGGTCTCTTGTTTCGGTGTCCGCCATGTGCGCCTCAACCCTACCCAATTTCCGCAGGCGCGTCAACCCTCACACCAAAGGAGGAGCGGCATCTCCGAAACCGCGGCGGTATCAGGTCGGCTAATCTTACTCGAGGATTTGTACTCATTCGGCAGTGCGCGAAACAAAATCGTTTCACACTCCTCCTTTGGTGTGAGGGTCAACCGGCGCCACAGCTACTCCAGCTGTGCCGCAGCATCAGCGACTGCTTCGCCTACTGCTTCCTCCTCCTCGACCGGCGTCGGCTTGCCCTCCACGGGGATGAGCCGGCCGATGATGACGTTCTCTTTGAGTCCGCGCAAGGGGTCCACCTTACCTTCGATGGCGGCCTTGACGAGGACGCGCGCGGTGTCCTGGAACGATGCGGCACTGAGGAAGCTCTCGGTCGAGAGCGCGACGCGCGTGATGCCGAGCAAGAGCTGCTCCGCCTTGGCCGGTGTTTTACCGGCCCGCTTTAATTCGCGGTTCACTTCGAGAAACTTCGATTTCTCGATGATCTCTCCCATCACGAGGTCGGGCGCATCGCCGGCATCCCGCACCTTCACCCGCGAGAACATCTGGCGGACGATGACCTCGATGTGCTTGTTGTTGATGGCGGCGCCTTCCGCCATGTAGATCTTCTGTATCTCGTTGATGATGTGCCGCGCGACCTCCGGGGCGCCCTTGAACTCCAGAAGTTCGCGAATGTCCACGTGTCCTTCGGAGAGCTGGTTGCCTGCCTTCACCTTATCGCCCACCTTGACGTAGAGGAGCGCCGAGCGCGATACGCTGTACTCGATCTCCTTAACCTGCCGCGCCTTCGCGCGTCCGGTCTTGATGGCCCGTTCGCCGGTCACCTTGAGCGTGAGCGTTTTGAGTGTCCCATGTTCCTCGATCTTCAGGATCGTGCCGTCGGCGCCAGCGAGGATCGCCTTACCCTTGGGCGGCCGCACCTCGAAGAGCTCCTCGACGCGCGGCAGGCCGTGCGTGATGTCGAGCCCAGCGACACCGCCGATGTGGAACGTTCGCATCGTGAGCTGCGTACCGGGTTCGCCGATAGACTGTGCGGCGACGACACCGACGGCCGAGCCGAGATCCACGAGACGGTTCACGCCGAGGTCGTAGCCGTAGCAGGCACGACAGAGACCGTAGAGGGTCTTGCAGGCGAGCGGCGAACGGACGGTGACCTCTTCGAGCGCGGACTTTTCGATGCGCTCGGCGACGGTCTTGTCGATGACCTCGCCGGCGTGGATCACGATCTTGCGGTCCACGCGGATGTCTTCCATCGCCGTGCGCGAGAAGAGGCGGCTCGCGAAGGTCTGGCCGACCTCCTTCCCATCCTCGCGGTGAAGCACAATGCCGTCCTTCGCGCGACAATTCTCCTCGCGGATCATGAGATCCTGCGCGACATCCACGAGCCGCCGCGTGAGGTAGCCGGCCTGTGCGGTTTTGAGGGCCGTGTCGGTCGTTCCCTTGCGGGCACCCGTCGTCGAAATGAAGTACTCCAAAACGGAGAGCCCCTCCTTGAAGGAGGCCTTGATGGGGAGCTCGATGGTTTCACCCTTCGGGTTCGCAACGAGACCCTTCATGCCCATCATCTGGATCGGCTGCGCCCACGAGCCGCGGGAGCCGGAGTCGATGATATGGTAGATGGAATTGCCGGGATCGAGCGTGGTCATCACCAGTTTCGCAATGTCCTCTTTCACCTTGGCCCACACGCCGATGACGCGTGCCTTGCGCTCCGCGTCCGTCAGGAACCCTTGGTTGAACTGCTCGCGGATCTTCTCCACCGCCACCTCGGCGGCACGCATGATGTCCGGCTTCGCCGGCGGGATGACGAGATCGGAAATAGCCCACGTGATGCCGGAGCGCGTCGCCATCTCGAAGCCGAGAAGCTTCAGGCTGTCCAGGAGCTCACTGCCGCGTTCCACACCGTGCTCGTCGATGAGCCGCTCGATAATACGCGAGAGCTTCTTCTTATTGAGCGTCTCGTTCACGAACTCGGTCGCGCCGGCGAGCGCCTGGTTCAGGAGCACCCGCCCAAACGTCGTCTGTCGGTCACCAATCCTGACCGGCGACTGGAGCGTGATGATGCCCTGGTCGTAGGCGACCTGCGCCTCTTCCGCGTTCACGAACGCCTTGCCGGCACCCGGCCCCTGCGGTTCCTCACGCGTCAGGTAATAGATACCGAGCACGAAGTCCTGCGTCGGCGTCGTGACGAGGTCTCCCGTCGCTGGTTTGAGGAGATTCTTCCCCGCCGCCATGATGTCCCGCGCTTCGCGCTGGGCATCGGCCCCGAGTGGCACGTGGACCGCCATCTGGTCGCCATCGAAGTCGGCATTGAACGCCGCGCAGACCAAGGGCGGGATCTGAATGGCGAGCCCCTCGATGAGGATGGGCTTGAACGACTGTATGCTTAGACGGTGGAGGGTCGGCGCCCGGTTCAAAAGCACGCGGTAGCCCTTCGTCACCTCTTCAAGAATGGCCCACACCTCGTCAGGCCCCTGCTCGATCAAGCGGTTCGCGTTCCGGATGTTGTGGGCGAGCTCGCGCCGGATGATCTCGCCGATGACGAACGGACGGAAGAGTTCCAAGGCCATCTTCTTTGGAAGGCCACACTCGTCGATCTTGAGCTTCGGCCCGACGACGATGACCGAACGGCCAGAGTAGTCGACGCGTTTTCCGAGGAGGTTCTGCCGGAAGCGGCCCTGCTTACCTTTGAGCATGTCCGCCAAGCTTCGGAGCGGTCGGCGCTGCGCGGAGAGTTGCTGGGTACCGAAGCGCGCCGAGTTGTCGATTAGGGCATCCACCGCCTCCTGGAGCATCCGCTTCTCGTTCTTCACGATGACCTCGGGTGCTTTGATCTCAAGGAGTTTTTTGAGGCGGTTATTGCGGTTGATGACGCGGCGGTAGAGGTCGTTCAGATCCGAGGTCGCGTAGCGGCCGCCGTCCAAGGCCACCATCGGCCGGAGGTCGGGCGGGAGGACCGGGAGGACTGTCGTCACCATCCACTCCGGACGACTGCTGTTCTTGAGCATGGAGCGGAACATCTTGAGCCGGCGGAGCATCTTGACCTCGGCCAAGGGGTCCTTCGCGGTCTCAAGCTCTTTTTCGATAGCCACCACCTCCTGCCGCAGGTCCATCCGCTCCAGAATGTCGCGGATCGCCTCCGAGCCGGTGCCGGCACGGAAGACGCTGCCGAATCGGCGGGAAACGTCGAAATATTCCGCCTCGCTCATAATGCGGCCCGGGCGGAGTGACTCGAGCGTGGCGCGCACCTGGCTCGCCTCGCCCATGAGCTCCTGCTTCATCGCGCGGTCCTTCGTTCCTACCGCCTTGAGCTTTGTCCGCAGCTCGGCGTCGAGGTCGGCGAGGGCGCGGGCGCGGTTCGTCTCGTCCACGTCCGTCACGATGTAGTCGACGTAGTAGATGACGCGTTCGAGCTTCTGTGAGGAAACGTTCAAGGTGAGTGAGAGCCGCGATGGGACGCTCTTGAAGAACCAGATGTGAGAGACCGGCGTCGCCAAGGCGATGTGGCCGAGCCGCTCGCGGCGGACGACCGCGCGCGTTACCTCGACACCGCACTTGTCGCAGACGACACCCTTGTACCGGATGCGCCGGTACTTGCCGCAGTCGCACTCGTAGTCCTTGACCGGGCCGAAGATGCGCGCGGAGAAGAGGCCATCCTTCTCGGGACGCTGAGTCCGGTAGTTAATGGTCTCGGGCTTCGTGACCTCACCGTGCGACCAGCGGAGTATCTCCTCGGGCGACGCAACGCCGATCTTGAGCGCCTTGAAGTCGTCGCGGCGCGCCCCAACGCTGCCGCTCGTGGGCTCGATGTTCAAACTCAAGGCCTTGATCTCGTTCACGAGCACGTTGAAGGATGCCGGAATGTTCGGCCCCTTGATGGTCTCGCCGCGAATGATGGACTCGTAAGCGGCGGACCTGCCGAGGACGTCGTCCGACTTGATGGTGAGCATCTCCTGAAGGAGGTAGCGCGCGCCGTAGCCCTCGAGCGCCCACACCTCCATCTCGCCGAACCGCTGGCCGCCGAACTGCGCCTTACCGCCCAGGGGCTGCTGGGTGATAAGCGAGTAGGGACCGATGGAGCGCATGTGCACCTTGTCCTCTACCAGATGGTTCAGCTTCAGTATATAAATTTGGCCGACGGTGACGGTACGATCGAAGGTCTGGCCGGTGCGGCCGTCGAAGAGCTGCACCTTGCCGTCCTCGGGAAGGTTCGCCTCCTTGAGCGCCGCGCGGATGTCGGCCTCGCTCGCCGAATCGAAGCCCGGTGTGATGGCGCGGTAGCCGACCGTCGCGGCTGCCCAACCAAGGTGGGTTTCGAGTATCTGCCCGAGGTTCATACGGGAGGCAACGCCCAAGGGATTCAGAATAATGTCGACGGGTGTGCCATCCGCGAGGTACGGCATATCCTCGACGGGGCGCACCTGCGAGATGACGCCTTTGTTGCCGTGCCGGCCCGCGAGCTTGTCACCCGCCTGCACCTTTCGGAGGTCGGCGACCTCCACCTGCACGCGCTTGATGATGCCCGCCTCGAGCTTGTCACCCTGGTCACGCGAGAATATCTTGATGCCGACGATGCGCCCGCGCTTTCCGTGCGGGAGGGTGAGTGACGTGTCCTTCACGTCGCGCGCCTTCTCGCCGAAGATGGCCCGAAGGAGTCGCTCCTCGGCGGTGAGCTCCGCCTCTCCCTTGGGCGAGATCTTGCCGACCAGGATGTCCCCCGCTTCCACCTCCGCCCCGATGCGGATGATGCCTTCCTCGTTCAGATTCTTGAGCTTCTCCTCAGAGACGTTCGGGATGTCCGGCGTCGTTATCTCGGGACCCAGCTTCGTGTCGCGGACGTCGCAGTAGAACTCTTCGACGTGGATGGAGGTAAAACGGTCCTCGCGCACGACGCGGTCGGAGAGAATGATGGCGTCTTCGAAGTTCGCCCCCTCCCACGACATGAAGGCAACGAGGAGGTTCTGCCCCAAGGCGAGAACGCCGCCCTCGATCGAGGGCCCGTCGGCCAGAATGTCGCCCTTCCGGACCGCCTGGCCCTTCTGGACAGCGGGACGCTGCGAAATGCACGTGAACTGGTTCGAGCGTTTGAACTTCTCGATGGAGTAGGTAACGCGCTTGCCGCTATAGTCGACCACGATGTGCCGAGCATCGACCTCGGTAACCGTGCCGCTCCCCTCCGCGACGATCTCGTAGCCGGAGTCCGCTGCAGCCTTCGCCTCGTCGCCCGTGCCGACATAGGGCACCTGGGGCCGGACGAGCGCGACCGCCTGGCGCTGCATGTTGCTCCCCATGAGCGCGCGGTTCGCATCGTCGTGTTGGAGGAACGGAATGAGGGATGTTGCAACGGAGATAAACTGGTTCGGCGCAACATCGATGAGGTCTACCTCGTCGACGCTACAGGCTATCGGCACGCCGCGGTAGCGGGCATCGACCGCGGGGCCTGTGAGCTTGCCGCGGTTGTCGCGCGGGGTCGCCGCGTGGACGATGTGGTGGTGTTCCTCTTCCAAGGCGTCGAGCCAAACGATCTCGTCCGTCACGTGGCCGTTCTTGACCTTCGCGTACGGCGCCTCGATGAAACCGAACTCGTTGATGCGGGCGTAGCTCGCGAGGTAGTTGATGAGGCCGATGTTGTGACCCTCAGGCGTTTCGATGGGACACATGCGTCCGTAGTGTGACCGGTGCACGTCGCGAACCTCAAAGCTCGCCCGTTCGCGGGTGAGGCCGCCGGGGCCCAAGGCCGAGAGCCGGCGCTTGTGCTCGAGTTCTGCCAGCGGGTTGATCTGGTCCATAAACTGCGAGAGTTGCGAGGAAGCGAAGAACTCCTTGACGACCGCGCTGATGGGACGGAAATTTACGAGTTGTGCCGGCAGGAGTCCCTCGCGCCCGAGGGTCGACATGCGGTCCTGGATGATGCGGCGCAGCCGGGCGAACCCAACGCGTAGCCGCCCCTGGAGGAGCTCCCCGACGGCCTTGAGGCGCCGGTTCCCCAGGTGGTCGATATCGTCGGCCTCGGCGCCGGGGACGTTGTTCAGACTGATGATCTCCCGGACGATGGATGTGAGGTCTTCGAGGTCGAGAAGCCCGTTCGTCTTCGTGCGGGCGAGGTTCAGACGCTGGTTCAGTTTGAAACGTCCGACGGGCGAAATATCGTAGCGGTCGGCGCGTTGAAAGACCGAATCGACGAGGTTCCGCGCCGTCTGGGCCGTCGCCGGATCGCCGGGACGGAGGCGGCGATAGATCTCGAGGTAGGACTCGGCAAGGTCCTTCGCGGCATCGCGCTTGAGGGTTGCCTCGATGTAGTTCGTGTGTCCGGTGTCCACCTCACGGAACAGTGATTTGATCTCGTCGTCGCTTATCGTGACGCCGGAAATTGGCCCCTGCCCGTCCGGCAGGCGAGCGCTATGGACGGAGAAAACGCGAATGAGGTCGGTCACCGGCACCTTGCGGTGGCGGTCTATCTTCACGCCGATCGAACCGTCGACGTCCGTTTCAAACTCGAGCCAGGCACCGCGGTTCGGGATGACCTTCGCGCCGAAGAGCTGCCGGCCGCGCCACGGTACCGCCGTGAAGTAGACACCCGCCGAGCGGATGAGCTGCGAGACGACGACGCGCTCGACGCCGTTGATGATGAATGTGCCGCGGTCGGTCATCTTCGGAAAATCCCCGAAGTAGACCTCCTGCACCTCGACCCGTTTCAGTTTCTTGTCCTCGAGGCGCACCTTGATGTGGAGCGGCGCCTCGTACGTCGCATCGCGGTAGCGCGCGGTCACCTCGTCGTACTTCGGCTCACCGAAGTAGCAGTCCTCGAACGAGAGCGCGAGCTCCTTGCCGGTGTGGTCCGAAATGGGCGAACTCTCCTTGAGGATTTCTTTGAGCCCGTGCTTCAGGAACCAAACATAGGACGCCAGCTGAACCTCGTTGAGGTTCGGCTGGCTCATGAACGGCTTGAACCGGCCGAAGTTACGGACCGGCAGCGTCGTTTTGGTGGTTGGCATGCGGCGTGAAAGTTGAACCTTGGGTGTCTGTTCAGCGGGCCGCGGCGCCCGCCCGGGCACGAACTGTCCCCCCAGATGACGTCCTCATCCTTTCCCCATGCTCACTCCGTACGTTTACATTCTCTAAACCGTATTGAAAACCAGAAAAAACCAGCCCCCAACGTTCAATTGGCTGAAATCCAGCGTTACCGTTCTATGTATTTAACCCTATCCTGTACCTGTTCGTCAAGGGGTTGTCGCCGACGGTCCCCGTGGCCGCCTTGTGGATAAGTATTGTAGGGCCGACCGCGGACCAAGTCAAGGGCGGCTTAGGGAGCGCTAGGAACGTCGGGCAATTGCGTTCACGATGGCGAGGAGGAAGGAATCGGTCACGAGGCTCGAGCCGCCGTAGGAGAGAAATGGAAACGTAACGCCAATGACGGGAAAGATGCCAGCCGCCGACCCCGCGTTCATAATGAAGTGAAATCCGAAGACCATGGCGACCCCGAGGCACAGGAACCGTTCGAAGTTCTGATTCGCCACGAGGCCGACCTGGAGAATACGAAAGAGGAGCACGATGAACGCGCCGATGACGGCGAGACCGGCGACGAGTCCCCACTCTTCGATGAGCGCCGCGAGGATGAAATCGTTCGCCGGTTCGGAGAGGAAGCCGAGTTGCGTCTGCGGCCCCTGACCGTACCCTTTTCCCCACCACCCCGCCGAGCCAATCGCTATCTTCGACTGAATGACGCTGTAGTTTACGGTCAGGGCGTTCTGCTCCGGGTAGATGACCCCGAGGATACGCTCGCGCTGGTAGTCCCGGAGGACGAACCGCCACCCGACAGCGCCGAGCAGGAGAAAGGCGACGAGTGCTGCAAGGATACGTCTCCGCGGGAGCCCGCTCACGAGTAGAAAACCGAACCACACGCCGAAGAGGACCAGCGCCGAGCCGAGGTCCGGCTGGAGCGCGACCAAGATCGCCGGCACGGCGAAGAGAGCGAAGGAGCCGAGCACCGTCCCCCACCGCGCGACCGAGAGGTGCCGCCGGCTGAAGTAGCGCGCGTAGGCCAAGATGAGTGCTATCTTCACGAGCTCAACGGGCTGGAAGGTGAGCGGACCGAAAACGAGCCAGCTGCGCGTATTTCGAATGATCGGCGCCACTCCAAAGGTCACCGCGAGGAGAATGACACCAACGGAGTAGAGGCCCCAAATGACCCAGCGATAGTTCAGTATGAGGTGCCAATCCACCCGCATGAAGAGAGCGACAACGGCGATACCGAGGGCGGCCCAGATGAGCTGGAGAAAGAAGAGGTGTCGCGAGACGCTCGAGAGAACGATGAGGCCGGCGCCGAGCACGATGCCGGCGGGCACGAGGAGACGCGTCGAGGCCGACCCCGACCGCTGCCGGAGGAGCGATTCGACCCCCCGGCGACGAAGGTGTTTAGAGAAGAAAGCGTAAGATGTCACGACGGGTAGCGTGCGGTCACGAAGAGCTTCGGTTTCGGATCGGCGACGTTCGGGATGGCCGGGTAGACGACGGTGAAGGCGCGCTCCTCTCCCGGTGTTACGAGGTCAAGCTCGGTTTGCGATGCACCGGCCGGCTCTCCGAACCGTCCGTTGAAGATGGCGAGCACGGTCACCGCGGGGAGCGTGAGCGTGCCGCGATTCACGATGTGCCCGGTCACGGTGAACATACCGGTCGATGACGCAAACTGCGAGTCGCGGACGGTGAGTGTCGGTTGTGGAAACACCGCAGTGGCGACCCAGTCGGGGTTCTCGACCGTGAGCGTCGCGCGCGCGGCAGCCGAGCCGTTGCCGAACGCCGCGAGGTAGCGAATCTCCCCCGCGTAGAGGTAGGAATCGCCGCTCACGGTGCCGGCGGATGCGCCGCTGTCGTCCTGAAGGTCGAAGCGGTATCGGAAGTTCTGTGCCGCAAGATCCGCGTTCGGGTTCCGGAGCTCGACGAGGAGCACGGTACGGTCCGTGGTCGGCCGGAACACGCGCACATCGCCGACGACGTCGATCGTCTTTGCCGCCGAGGTACACACGATGCCGCACACGCCGCCGCAATCAACGCCGGTCTCGTTCTGGTCCTGAACGCCGTTCGTGCAGCTCGGCGCGGGAACAACGAAGAGCCGGTAGAGCCCGAACACGATGGCCGCGAGCACGACGAGGTAGAGGAAACCGTAGAGAAGCTGTTTGGCAATCCGGCGGGTCATATTGTTTATCTATTCCTTATTCTCTTTCTTCGTTCTCAATTGCTGCAGCCGCGCAAAATACTCAGGACCCCGAAGTCTGACTCCACTTTTTTTCTGCATTCGCGCAAAGTATTCAGGGCCCCTCAGATTACTTGCGTACTTGGAAAAACCCTCTGGGCCTCTGAGGTTGCGGAAAAAGTCGTCTTCATGCGACGGCGGTCGAACTGGTTGGCTCGGCTCGCGTGTTCCTTGGTGAGATTGGGCGTAAGAAGGAGGTAACTCTAAATCGTAACGGCGCCGCTTCTCGGAATCGCCTAAAATTTCGTATGCTTCATTGACTCTTTTAAATTCTTCTTCCCTCTCTCTGTTTTTTGGTATATCTGGGTGAGTTTCTTTGGCGCGCCGCCGAAAGGCGGATTTAATCTCGTCGGACGTCGCGTTCCGGCCAACTCCCAAAACATCATAATGTGTTTGCCTGGGACGTTCCGATGCCTCTGGCCTTTCGTTGAAACCTCCTTCTTTCCTCATTGTGGATACTTTAACGCCTCCTACCTGAAATTGGAAGTGACTTGTGATAAACTCGCATCATCCGTATACACTCGAAAAGCGTAGCACCATGGCACAGAATATACTCCTCCTCGATATCGACGGCGTCGTCATCAAGAAACGCGCGCGGTATTCGAGCGAGCGTTTCTCCGAGGAATACCATATACCGTACGAGAAAATACTCCCCTTCTTCAAGAATGAATTCTTGCTCTGCGAAACCGGTAAAGCCGATTTAAAACAGGAATTACAGAAATACATCCCGACGTGGAGCCAATCGGTTTCGGTCGACGGGTTCATCGACTACTGGTTCTCCGCCGAACGGGAACGGGATGAGCGCGTAATCGCGCTCCTCGACGAGTTCCGCGGACGCGGCATCCCCTGCTACGCCGCGAGCGATCAGGAAAAATACCGCGCGGAGGATATGCGCACGAAGGTCGGCCTCGACCGCCACTTCGACAAGATGTTCTTTTCGTGCGACGTCGGTTACATGAAAAAACAGAAAGAATTTTTTGAGAACGTGCTGCGCGAGCTGCACCCCGCACGGCCTGCCGACGTCCGCTACTGGGACGATGATGAGCGTGTGGTGGCGACAGCGCACGGGGTCGGCATCGACGCACATCTCTTTACCGATTTTGAAAACTTCCGCGACAAATTGAAGGCGCAGCTCTAGCGGGATCGAAAAAATCGCCTATCGCCTCCTACTCCTGACAAGTTCAACGATAACGCCGTAGAGAAACGCTCCGGGGACAACGAAAAGAAAAAGGTAGACGCCTGCGAAAAGAACCGCCCCGAAGGGGCCAATGTCAAAACAACCAAGCCGCGAGGTACCGGCGCACGGGCTCCGATAAAAATATCGATCGTAGACATACGCTCCCCCAATCGTAAGAAGAGCCAGACAAGCGTACGTTCCCAAAGACTTCGCAGCGCTCATTGCGGCTCGTTTCCAAGAGTAGCTCATCGATACATAGTACCACGGGCAAACCCTGCATGGCATATTGAAGCATGCTTCACGTCGTTTTATGTATTGAGAAACAAAAAAACCGTTCACGGGTTTTAATGTCGGCACATCCTACTTTTCCACCAGCCGAAGCCGGAAGTATCATCGGACACGAGCGCTTTCACTTCTCTGTTCGGAATGGGAAGAGGTGGGGCACACTCGTATAGAGCACCGACATTGAAACCCACGAACGGTTTCAAGGCGCGCCCAGCGGGCGCAGTTATTGTATCAGCATTGGGATGGTTGGCAGTAGGTCATTAGTATTCCTTGGCTAAAATCCTTGCGGATCGTACACCTGGAACCTATGTGCGTGGTAATCTTCCACGAGACCTTCCAGCGCGCAGCGCTGGGTACAAATTATCTCGAATAAAGCTCGCCACGGCTCGCTCGCGAATCCGTCACGAATGATTCGTGATTAATTCGCGAGGCCAGCAGGCCCGTATTCGCGACTATTCGTAACCAGTGCTACGCACTGGGACACCTAATCTTGGGGTGGGCTTCGTACTTAGATGCTTTCAGCACTTATCCCTTCCGAACATAGCTACCCGGCATTCACCTGGTGGCAAAGCCGGTAGACCAGAGGTTCGTTCAGCCCAGTCCTCTCGTCATGTTCTGCTCTGCAGAACCGCGGACTCACGCGGACAGCGCGCGGTTACGCGCGACGCGGATGAACGCGGAAAGGCAAAACAGTATCCCCTATCACTAGGAGCATAGACTATATCTTTCCCGTCCCGCTTAGCGGGATACGAGATCGGCGTATGATAGAAGTTCAAAAACTCCTATCTCAATCCGGCACAATGCCGGACATCAGTCGTTACGGGGTCACTCCGACGCACGGTCAGAGGACTTCCCACGGTATTAACTTTCATCAGTTTTCCCAAGCGCCACGGACTGATAGGCGCTTGCAAATAAAAGCCTCCACCGTTATTAGCCGAATTGTCATCACACATTACTGTGTGAAGTAGCAATGTTGTTTACTAGGGCCAACTCCCCGCAAGTGTCAACGCCTGCAGCAGATAGAGACCGACCTGTCTCACGCATTTTCTAGCCACTAGTAACTAGCCATTAGCCACTAGGGTTTTCTGTCATTACTGACAGGATTGGACTATACCATCATCCTAATTTCTCAGGATGGTTGACGTGTTCTCCGACACAAGGTCGGAGCCAGCCGCTTCGCCAGTTGGTAAAAGCGACTAAGTCTCTACGGGGTTATAAACCAATAACCAACGAATAAATAGACAAGGCAAGTAACGCAACAAGCATAAGTAGGCCTACTAGGGCTAAAATTTTTAAGTATAACGGAAGTCTGCCTTTCCGTTGCAAAATTTTGTCCGTTGCCAGCTTACCAAGCCAACTTGCGCCTTGTCCTGTCCAATTTGTCATTGATTGTGATCTAAACTTCCCTCGGTATTATCCTAGCGCAACCAGGTCAGATTGCAAAAGGATTTCACCGATATGAGTCAACTTGTGCATCCCACTATTACTAATGAGAGCCGCCGTTTATACGATGTCTTCCGGGTTCTTTCCGCGTACATCCGCGGGTATTTTCATATCCGCGTTTATCCGCGTCTCGCCTTTGGCGAGAGGTTGACGGTCTGAACCCAGCTCACGTGCCCTTTTAATTGGCGAACAGCCAAACGCTTGGGAGCTTCTACACCCCCGCGCTAAGGCGAGCCGACATCGAGGTGCCGAGCGAAGTCGTCGCTAGGGACGCTCGGACTTCACCAGCCTGTTATCCCCGGAGTAGCTTTTATCCGGTGTCTCCGACCTTTCTATGAAGGATCGTCGGGTCACTAAGTTCCGCTTTCGCGCCTGCTCGACTTGTAGGTCTCGCAGTCAAGCCGGCTTGTGCCTTTACGCGTCCAACCCGGTTTCCATCCGGGCTAAGCCGACCTTAATAAACTCCTCCGTTACTCTTTAGGAGGAAAACGCCCCATTTAAACTGCCTACCAAGCACTGTCTTAGCGGGGTTTCCCCGAGGGGTCTCCCGCTAGTTAGATTTTAAAACCGTACAGATGGCTGTTTCATTGTCGCCTCCACGCCGCCCGAGAGCGGCGCTTCGAAGGCTCACCACTACGCTACGCAGTACAGCTCTAAAACCAATACCAAGCTGCAGTAAAGCTTCCGGGGTCTTTTCGTCCCGCTGCAGGTATCCCGCGTCTTCACGGGAATCGCATTTTCACCGAGCTCATCGTTGAGACAGTTCTCCGATCGTTACGCCTTTCGTGCGCTCCGGAACTTACCCGGAAAGGAATTGCGCTCATTGTGTTACAGCCACTAGCCACTAGGGTTTAGCCACTAGTGGATAGCAACGGATAGAACATTTCTGCCCATCTCTGCATATCGCTATGCAGTTCGGACTATATCTTGTCGCCTGAGGCGACTTCGGCGTGTAGTCTCTGAGGATTCTAAGAACGCTTTTTTCGCCGGTTCATCTGGCTCACTAATTGAAGTATCCTGTTCCGTCCCCGTACCGAGAGATGTTCCTTCTTAAACATCATCGCCACCACCTTCTTAAAGAAGACAAAGTCGTTCTTTTTGTAGGTGCGCAACGGATATTGTTCGAAGAAAGGAATTATTTTCTCTCGAAGTTCGGTGACCGAACGGACACAGTAACGGTAGAGGTGTTCGTTGTGGTTATCGTAGCGCTTGTTTACGAATATCTTCCCGCAGCCGAAATACGTTTGTATTTCGACAAGCGCGGGCAGGCTCTTCGCACCCTGCGTGACCACGAATTCCGGAAATATTTGCTTTCCGAATCGCGTCGTAGGGTTCTTGATAACCGCGACGGAAAAACATCCCTCCCCGTCAGTAAAGCCAGTGATCCAGCAAGCAACTCTTAGTCTTTCCTGCTGATTATCTGCACCGATGACATTGTGACGTGGCATAGGCGTCTATATACGCACTATACCATAGTAGTCTCGGATACCCAGACGTTCCAGCATTTAGCCGAATTTTACTAAGGCAACTCAATTCACCTTAGAACCGTTATAGTTACGGCTGACATTGACGAGGGCTTGACCCAGTGAGCAGTGCAGCTTGCGCCACACCACACCCAGGCTTGACCTTCTCGCATCGGTCAGGCGTCACCCCCTATACATCCTCTTGCGAGTTCGCAGGGAGCTGTGTTTTTGGTAAACAGTCGCCAGAGAAACTTTCGCTGCGGCCTCGTCGAGACTGAGAGAAGGAAGGGTCACCTCTCTTGAAGTGAAGGACCCTTCAAAAATGAATGGGCGGTTGGACAACGTGTGCCGTTAGCAGGCACGACATCTTTCTGCCTCGGGTGTCGTACGGCTACTACTCCAGGTTGTCCAACCATAAACTTGGGTCGGGCGGGCGCATGCTGTGTCTGCGGTTTTCAACTCCTGGATGCTCCGCTCCGGAACTCCAGGGACTCTCCGCAACACACGACGCGCGCCGCCCGATACATACAACAAAGAGCTGGAGGGAAACCCAACCACACCGCCCATCCGCAACCTCCTTCGAAGGGTGTGAATTTCGGTGGGTGGATTTCCCCATATTTCCTTCTCTCAGCCTCGACAAGGCAGGCCTTATACCGAAGGTACGGCCGCTTTTTTGCCGAGTTCCTTAACGATGAATCACTCGTTCCCCTTGGGCTACTCGCCCTATCCACCTGTGTCGGTTTCCGGTACGGAGGCCGCGTATAGTACGCTGGGCTTTTCTCGGAAGGCCCTTCGCTCCCGTCGGCTGGGTAAATTCCCAACCTTCTCTCGGCGCTCGTTGAACTTCGCGCAAAGAATGCCAAACCAATAAGGCACGGAAGGTTATGTCCTTCGTCCCCCACCTTAACACGCGCGGCCGGGACGGAATATTAACCGTCTGTCCATCAGCTGCCCCTTTCGGGATCGCCTTAGGGCCGCCTAACCCGTGGTTGATTGCCAGTGCCACGGAAACCTTGGATTTTCGGGGTTCCAATTTCTCATTGGGATTGTGGTTACTCATGCCAACATTCTCTCTTCGTACCGCTCCACACCGCCTCACGGCTGGTGCTTCAGTGCAATACGAATGCTCTCCTACCACTCGCCCACCCTAAGGCGGACGAATTCGTAATTTCGGTGATACGCTTGAGCCCCGGTACATTTTCGGCGCCACGGGCCATCGAGTAGTGAGTTGTTACACACTCTTTAAAGGATGGCTACCTCTAAGCCAACCTCCTACCTGTCTATGGCACGAGACTGCCTTTTACACTGAGCGTATACTTAGGGACCTTAATTGACGATCTGGGCTCTTCCCCTCGCGACCACGGAGCTTAGCCCCCGCAGTCTGACTACCGTGGTTTTCGTCCTCTATTTCACAAATCGCGTCAAATTTGAAAACAAAATAATGAGACGAGTTCGAGGCGCGACGATGAAGTTGTATCCTCTGTGATACTACGAAGAGGAGCAACGAAGAAATCGGCCATTATTTTGTTTCCCTTTGGGCGGGCGAATTTTAGCAAGGTTCTTTTTTGCTCGTCGCTTCCGTATCGCTGCGGATACGGTACGCTCCTCGCGTCGTGAACCTTGCATAAAATTCGCTCCGTCAAATTGATGGGATTTGTGAAATAGAGGACTTACACGCGGTATTCGGAGTTTGATTGACCGGTTGAGCTTTCGCCCTATACCGCTCATCCAGTGCTCTACCCCCGCGTGCTACCGCACGGCGCTAGTCCTAAAACTATTTCGGAGAGAACCAGCTATTACCAGATTCGATTAGCTTTTCACTCCTTACCTCGGGTCATCCGAAGGTTTTGAACAACCCACCGGTTCGGTCCTCCCTCCGACTTTCGTCGGAGTTCAACCTGCCCAAGGCAAGCTCATCTGGCTTCGGGTCTTAGGTACGAGACTGACCAGCGCGCTGCGCTGGGCACAAATGTTCTCGAATACGGCTCGCCGGTGCTCGCTCACAAATCGTTCACGAATAATTCGTGATTGATTCGCGAGGCCGACAGGCCAAAATTCGCGATGATTCGTGACCAGTGCAACGCACTGGCATACGCGCTTTTTACACTCGGTTTCCCTACGGGTCCATCCCATGTGCGGGACTTACCCTTGCCGCGTACCTAAAGTCGTTGGCTCATTCTTCAATAGGCACACCGTGACCCACTCCAGCCGAAGCCGGAGCCGGGCGCCGGTTCCTTGTAGGCAAATGGTTTCAGGTTCTATTTCAACGGCCTCACCGGCCTGCTTTTCGCCTTTCCCTCACGGTACTTGTTCACTATCGATCACCGAACGTATTTAGCCTTGCGAGATAGTACTCGCGAATTCCTCCGAAGCTGTTTGACCTCGGAGTACTCAAGAAAATCCCGCCACCGCTTATCTTGCGACAATGACGGCGGGATTCCGCCTTGCGGCGGAAGAAACTGAGAAGGCCATCGGCTTTCGCCTACCGGGCTATCACCGTCTCTGGCGCGCCTTTCCAGGCGTCTTCGACTAGCTGATGACTTTGTAACTTCTTCACCTCCCGCAAATCGCAAAGCGCGTATGCGCTTTGCGATGAGCAAGAGAGCGTTCCTCTCTTATAACCCTGCGGAGCATTCTTTGTGAGAATGATCCTCAGTTTGGGCTCTTCCCGTTTCGCTCGCCGCTACTTAGGGAATAAACTGTTGTCCTTTGTTCCACCGCTTACTGAAATGTTTTACTTCAGCGGGTACGCATCCCGCATTGCTGCGGGATAACTGCGGTTTACGCAGTTGGGTTCCCCCATTCGGACATCCCCGGATCACAGGTTGCTACGCACCTCCCCGGGGCGTATCGCCGCTACGCCGCGTCCTTCATCGCCGTTCGGTGTCTAGGCATCCACCATTCGCCCTTAATTTTGCCAACCATCCCAATGCTGACTATACCCTGCTCGCTCTGAGAAATTGTTCTGCGACAAGACAGATCTCCTTGGGACGAACCTCGAAGATCATTAATCGCAGAAAAAGTGAGCGCAGGGCTTCCGGTATCTTCCCCGCTCTCGCGGGGCGACTCACTGACTTCATTGAGGGGGCGGCGATGATGAGTGTCGTCGCCCGAGATGGTCGGCGGGTCAAAGGGTGGTTGCCTACTCTCTCCTGTACAGAAACAGGATACCATTGGTGGCGTCGGGTTTTGCCAGACGCTCACAACCGTGCGGCCTGTCCCGCACAACCCTATGACCTGCCGAGGTCTTGAGGTTTCCCTCAATGAAGCCAGCAAATCTGTTTTCAAACGTCGGTCGGCTCTATCGCGGGCAAGAAAAAACCGCTGGAGAAGCGGTTCGAAGCCACAAAAAACTGGCGTTCAGCCGCTCCTGTCGAAGAGTTTTTTATTAGCCATCATTGACGCGGTCAAGTATAGGGTATCCGCGGAACACCTGTCAAGAGATGTCCACAGGCGCCTATCCGCCGCTCCTTTTGACACCCAGGCGCGGAATGCCCTAGAGTACCGCCAGTCGTCGTTCGCGGCGATCAGTGGGGATGGCGCCTAGCCGTCCTCTGAACCGCGGCTCTGCACCAGGGTGCTTAAACAGCGCTCGCGGAGAGTGGATTCTAACCGCCTTAGACAGCGGGGAGGACATTGGCACAGGCTACGGATTGAAAAATCCCCATCCCCACGCACCCGGAAAGGAGGCGCGATGAAAACAATCAGAAAACCAGTATCGGTTCCACGGGTTCCGTGGGTACTGATCGGCGGAGTCGCATTTGTCATCGTTATCATGCTCATCGCGTTCCGTAACTAATGGCTCCATTACGGCGCGACATTCCATCAACGGCTCCCGACATTGCTCTCGGGAGTCGTTTTCTATTTCTTCTATTATAAATATAAAAAGAGGAAATTAAAAACCGCCCGTGTCCTCCCGCCCAACCGGGGCGAGGCTCGCTTCGGTGCCTCACGCACCGAAGCGGCACAACACAAGGCGGCCTTTAATCATCTCGGAACCTACCGGTGCTCCGTATTTTCGCGAAGCTTCCCGATCAGGTACCCCGCGTAGTCGCGGCCACCCAGTCCGAACGCCAAGCCACCCGCGAGGGCGAGCATGGCGATGAAGCCGGTCACAATGCTCTGGATGATGCTTGTGGCGATACTGAGCTGCACGAGCGCCGAGAGAAGGCCGAAGATGACCACAGACCACCACGTGAGCGATCCGAGGAAGTGCGCCGCGTGGAGACGCGCACTTAAGACCGAGGCCGTTACCAGCCGCTTCAGGAAATTCGCCACCACCACTGCTGCGAGCATGATGAGAACGGCGATGATGACGTTCGGGATGTAGAAGAGCACGTCGTGCAGGAACGCGGAGAGCGCGAAGAGCTGCAGAACATCCGACGCTGCGAGCAGAAACACGATCACCAAAAACCAATTTACGAGCTGTCCCAGGAACCGGGCGCCCCTGAGACGCAGACCGGCCCGCTCGAAGTAGGGCCCAAGGCCGAGCTTTGAGAGGAGGGTGTCGAGCCGCGCCGCATCGAATATTTTCTCCACGAGCGAACCGAGGCCGGCGGCCACGATCAGCCCGATGATAAAGATGATGAGGGCGCCGATGAGGTTCGGGATAAAGTTCGCTACGCCGAGCCAGAGGCCCTGGAGCGACCCGACCACCACATCAGCCCAACTTTGAACAACCATGTGTGTTGCGTACGATTGTCCCGGCGGCACAACGGCGCTTGCCGTGCGCCACCGGATGGTCGACCTTTGCGCCCCTCCCGCTCCGCCCGTGCGGCACGAGAGGGCTATGTAATCTCATTGTACCGTATGCGGGACGGCGCCTTGTGGATAACTACCCCACGCTTCCCGCATGCACCGGAACGGCTCTGCCGTTCACTGCGTGAGCAACTGGAGACTCCCCGGCGTGCTCGTCGTATCCACGCCGCTCGAGGTGGCAAAGGTCGAGGTTGTATCGCTTGTGACCACCTCGCCCACCGAACCGCCCGACCAGTCGGTCTGCGGATACACCTGGTTCAAAAATCGTGAAAGGTATTCGACCTGTGAAAAGCTCTGTGCATTCCCCAATGGGTCTACCCAGGTGACCCAGCTCGTCACTTTGGTGGTCGACGGGTCCCAGTAGCCGTCGGTCGAGCTGACGATGCCGGCTGGTTGGCCGGGAGAGGTCGAAGTCGAACGGTAGACATCGCTCAAGTAGAACGACCGCGTGTAGGTGGCATTGTTCAGGGAAAGGCCTTCAGTGCCTGCGGTGACGGTCCACTTGCCGCCGGAGACGGTCGGGTAGTACCGGTTCGCGGTGCCTGTGGCCAGGTTCGAGACGGTGTGCCAGTTCTCTTCGGCGACCGCCCGGAGTGCCTCTGTGGTCTCGTGAGAGAGAAAAACCGCAGTCCCCTGCGACATCGTCTGGTCCACGCCGCGGAGTGAGGAACTTACCACCTGGGTGATGGCCAGGCTCACCATGATGATAACGAGCGACATAATGATGATCTCGACCACCATCTGACCAGCCGACGAACCGCGTTTCGTGCGGCGTCGCAGAGTAGCCGGTAGCCGTTGAGTTATGCACATGGGGGGTTTGCCGTGTACCGCGATTGATTAGATAATAGGAGTCATGAGCGGTGCACGTACTGTCGACGGCATCCGTTCGTTCAGTAAAATTAACTTCATTCTATGACGCGCACATCGAAGCAGCAAGCTCGCGGCTTTACCCTCATCGAGCTCATCGTCACGGTCGCCATCCTCGCGGTCCTCATCACCATCGTGGTGGTCGCCCTGAACCCCGCCGAGCAGCTCCAGCGGTCGCGCGACGCGAAGCGGGTGGCCGACCTCGACGCCATAAAGACCGCCATTAACCTCTACCTCGCGCAGGCAACAACAACCATCAATCTGAGCGGTGACCCGACGGCGAATGCGCGGTGCGTGGGCGGCAGCGGCAGCTCGGCGTTCTTTGCGAATACGGCTACACCCAATACTATCAGCGGCACCGGCCTGGCCCAAGTCGTCACCTCGACCGGCCAAACGGTTGCAACGAGCTCAATCTCAATGGTCTCGCCCGTCTACACCTGGATGCCAGCGCTCCTCGGCCAGACGCCCGGCGGCACCCCGCTCGGGAACCTCCCCTTGGACCCCTCGACCGGAGCCGGCGTCAGCACGAGCACCTACTATGCCTACGCCTGCCGCTCCAACAACACCTTCGAACTCACCGCTCGGCTCGAGAGTAGCTACTTCAAGAGCGACCTGAACCTCATTGGCACCGACGGCGGAAACTCATCGAGCACCTACGAGGTGGGCACCGACCTCACCATCATCGGGAACGCGTTCTAGCCCCGTACCGCGAGAAACGATGAGCACCCCGGCGCTGTTACCGGGGTGCTTTTTCACTCGAGGGATGCTAGTATAGGAGTACCATGGCTCTCTCGAATGACGCGGTCAAAAATCTCCTCGTCAAGAACGGCCTCTTGACCGAGAGGGAATTCGACGACATCGAACGCGAGTCGCAGCGGACGGGCATCCCGCCGGTACGACTCCTCATTGCCCGCGGGCGACTCAGCCAGCGGTACCTGAACGAGCTCGTGAGCTCGTTCCTCAACCTTCCCATCTTCGACGTGCGAGAGAAGTCGCTCGCCACCGAAATCGTCGAGCTCCTCCCCGAGACCATCGCCCGCCAGCGCCAGGTCCTCGTCTTCGACCGCGACGCCGCACAGGGTACGGTGCGCGTCGCCATGGCCGACCCGACCGACGTCGAAAGTCTCAACTTCCTCAAGGAGTACCTGAAGAGCGAGATCGAACCCTACCTCGCCACGTTGGAAGACCTTCGCTTCGGCTACCGCGTCTATAAAAAGAAGTCGTCGGAGGGGTTCGAAAAAATCATTTCGGAGAAGGTACAGGAGCTGCGCTCGAGCCTCGCGCAGAAAGGCGAGGGTCTCTTCGAGAGCGTCCCCTTGGTGCAGCTCTTCGACACCATCATCGACTACGCCGCCATTCTCGGTGCTTCGGACGTCTACCTCCAACCGGAAGAGGATTCGCTCAAGATCCGCTTCCGTGTCGATGGCCTCCTCCGCGACATCCTTTCCCTCGACGCCTCTATTAAAGAGAGCATCGTGGCCCGCGTGAAGATTCTCTCCGACCTCCGCATCGATGAGCACCAAAAACCGCAGGATGGTCGCTTCCGGTTCCACTCGAGCGACATTGACCTCGACGTGCGGAGCGCGGTGATGCCGACCTTCTTTGGTGAGAAGGTGACGCTCCGTCTCCTCACCAGCTCCCAGTCGTTCCTCACCTTCGGCGAGATCGGCATGGACGATGCGACCGCCGAGAAGCTCCAGACGGCGATCGAGCGGCCGTACGGCATGATACTCTCGTCCGGTCCGACCGGCTCCGGTAAAACGACGACCATCTACAGCGTCCTCGGCCGTCTCAACCGGCCCGAGGTGCACATTGCGACGATTGAGGACCCCGTCGAGTACCTCATTCCCAACATCAGCCAGACCCAAGTGAACGTCCAAGCGGAGATCACCTTCGCCTCGGGACTCCGGGCGCTCCTCCGCCACAACCCCGACATCATCTTCATCGGCGAGATCCGCGACGAAGAGACATCCTCCATCGCGGTGAACGCGGCCTTGACGGGGCATCTCTTGATCTCGACCATCCACACGAATGACGCGCCGGGTGCTGTCATGCGGCTCCTGAACCTCGGCGTACCGCCGTTCCTCATCGCCGCGACCCTCAACGCCGTCCTCGCCCAGCGGCTCGTGCGGTGCATCTGCCGGAGCTGTGTCGAGTCATACAATCCCGCGCAGGCGACCCTGGAGCGACTCGCAGAGGAACTGCCGCCGGAGAACCGGAAAGTTACCTTGCCAACCACCTTCTTCCATGGTAAAGGCTGCACCGTCTGCAACGGTACCGGGTATGAGGGCCGCATCGGCATCTTTGAGATATTCCTCCTCGATGAGGCAGCCCGCAATCTCATCAATGCACGAGCTGTTACCCTCGACGAGCTGGAGGGGGCGGCACGGACCCAAGGCATGCACTCGATGTTCGAGGACGGACTCGCCAAGGTGGCTACAGGCATCACGACCATCGAGGAGGTGTTCCGGGCTACCAGGGAGTAATAACTAACCGTTGACACCCGACACTTAACCAATACCTGTTAACCGCGTTGTTCGTCGCCGGTCAGTTGTTAACGGTCGGATGTAAATTTCACCATGCGCTTTTTCTATGTCGCCCAGGATAAATCCCACGCCCTGAGCCGTGGCGAGATCGAAGTGAAGAACCGCGACGAGGCCATCGCCACCCTTAGCCGCCGCGGCCTCACGCCGGTGAAGCTCGATCTCGTCGCCGAGGGTAAACGGGGCAGTACACTTTCCCGGTTCGCCAGCGTCTCGATATATTTCGGTAGCAACCTTACCACCTTCGACCAGATCATCATCATCCGTCAGCTCGGCACCATTTTGAACACCGGCACCGACATCCTCTCGGCACTCCAGATCATCGCCCAGGATACGGAGAAACCGTCGGTCAGGCGGGTCATCTATGACATCAAGGACCGGGTGGGACGCGGCGAAAGCTTTTCAGATGCCGTGAAGGCATGGGAGTACGAGTTCAATCCCATCTTCGTGAACCTTGTGAAGGCCGCTGAGGCGTCGGGTAACCTGCCATCGGTTCTCCTCTCCTACGCGCAGGAACTCCGCAAGGACTACAACTTCACCCGAAAGATGAAGGGGTCGCTCGTCTATCCCATCATCCTCGTCGTTGCTATGGCGGCCATGATCATCATCATTCTCTCGGTCGTGACGCCGCGGCTCAAGGAGCTCTTTGTCTCGCTCCACACCGAGCCACCGTTTTACACGAAAATATTCTTCGTCGCTTCGGACCTCTGGCTCGCGTACACTATTCCCCTCTCGATTCTTTTCGGCATCATCGTCGTCTTTCTCATTGTTGCGTCACGAAGCAAACGGTTTCGTTGCTACCTCGCGCTTGCCCTCTGGCACTTACCCTTCCTCAATAAAATACAGAAGAACCTCGCGCTTATGCGGTTTGCAAAGACGGTATCGAACCTGCTCAAGGCTGGTTTCTCGCTCAGGGGAGCGCTCCTCGTCACGGGTGAGGTTATCAACCCGAGCTATCAGCGTGCTATCAAAGACATTGCGGAGAAGCGGCTCGAGGAGGGTGTGAGTTTCGCGAATGCGCTCGCCGAGCACCCCGATCTCTTTCCGGGCATACTCCTCTCGGTTGTCGCGACCGGCGAAAAGAGCGGACAGCTTGCTCCCGTCCTCCTCCAAATGGCCGAGTTCTACGAGGAAGAGATCACCTACTCGCTCGAACTCATCCTCACCCTCATCGAACCGGTACTCCTCGTCGTGGTCGGCATCATTGTCGGCCTCCTCGCCGGTTCGCTCATCGCCCCCATCTACCGCGTCATCGGACGATTCTAGCGTAGCTCGTTAGCAACCCGGCTCGTTAGCAACATTGCTAAACGGCGAAGTCGAGCCCGACTCGACGAAGCCGCTAACGAGCTGTCGAGCTCGCGAGCTACTGAGTTAAGGTGATCCTTCCCGCGGCCGAGACGGTAACCGTCTCAATCTGCTGCTGGCTGGACCTAAGACGCAAAACGACCGAGGTGGTCGTCGCCGTTGTACCGTTCAGTTTGCTGAACGTGATGGCGGTGCTCGTCCCCGCCGCCGGCGTCTGGAACTCGACGAAACCGGAGAGCGAATAGGTGCTCGACGCGGCGACAAAAGACGTGCCGGGGAAAAGCGCGTAGTATGGCGTTGCGCTCGCGTTATTGAAGTAGATGCCCCAGGCACTTCCCTCGCTCCCCGCGATGGAGCGCGCCTGCGCCTCCTCGAGCCGCGAGCGGACGCTCTGCGCGTCACCATCTAGGCTCCCCAGGAGCTGGTTTCGAACGAGGACGGTTCCCATGGCGACCGCGATGGCGAAGAATGCGAGCACGAGGAGAAGCTCGATGAGCGTGAACCCTGACGTAGAAGCGGACGCACGCAGGTGAGTGCGCCGAATAACGCGGAAAACAATCCTATCCGTGTTCATCCGCGTGGCCATCCGCGTTTTTTCACCTGTGGTCATCCGTGTTCTTCCGTGTCGCTATCCGCGTGGTTCCGCTCCTATTCTACTGGTTGACGATGATGGTAACATCGTACGGTGCCCCTTCCTCTCCCGGCCGCGCGATACTCGTCGCCGTGCCGTGGGCTATAAGAACATCCCGAACGAGCGGTACGGCGGCCCCACGCGATGGCCGGTAGATCACCGTCGTACCCGTGGCATCCCGCACCGTTGTATAACCGACCACGATGTGCGCAAAGCCGGCCGCCGTAAACCGTTCCTGCCACGATGTGGCGAGGCCGCTCTTTGTCGTCCCATTCAGTATCTGGAGTGAAACAGCCGCCGGTGAGACCGGTGTCGGGGATGATGATGCGGATGACGATGCTACGGCGGTCGAGGTCGACGCCTCCGGCGCCGGAGTCGTGGATGGCTGTGGCGTTGCGGTCGAGGATGTCGCCGGCTGGAGTGAGGCGAGCACCACGGGGTCGAACGTCGGAAGCGGCGCGCGCGTCGCGGCTGTCGGCGAGAGCGAATCGAGCATCGCGCCGACCAGGAAACGGACGAGGAAGAACGCAATGCATCCCAGGACGGCGAGGTAGCAGAGCCCGACAATACCGAGCGTTTCTTCCAAGTTTTTGGATATGTAGATTTTTTTCAGCATGGTCGGTGTTTGGTCATTCGCCGCGGGTGTACACGGCACCCGAAAAGGTGAGCTGGTACATCGGCCCACCGCCCGAAACTCCTAACCCCCACCCTTCCGCTTTGAGCAGCTTTCGCCCCTCGATATCCTTCAAAAAATCGACGAGGTTCGGAAGTGTACCGTCGGCAGTGAACGAGAGACCGACGCTTCCCGGTTCATACTCGGAGGCGACGCGCGTGGTCGAGAGCCGCAGGTCGACCCGCACGCCGTGCATCTGAGCCACGCTCTGGACCTCGGGTATCATTTTGGTCGGCACATCGAGTGCGGATGGTAAGAGTCCCTCCAGGGTCGCGGTCGCTGCCTCGGCGCGGCCACGGTTGCTGTAGAGATCCGCTATCGCTGCGAAGGTTTTAATGACCCACTCCCGATCCGCGCGCGCGGTCTTGATGCTCGAGACAGCCGAGCGGATGGATACCCATAGGGTTCCGAGGATGATGCCTACACCGACAGCGACGACGAGCGCGACGGCGACGGCGCGGCGAACGTGCGCCCGGAACCGTGTGACAGGATCGACGCGCTCCGCGCGGGCGAGGGTGGGGTATTCCGGTACCGGTAGCTCGTGGTCTATCATCGGCGTTTGAACGAAATGTTCACTATGAAGTTGCTCTCGGGGGCGAGCTCAGCGAGAGGGATGGAAACATCGGAGAATATGCCGCTTTCCTTCACCGCTTTCTGAAAACCGAGAACGGCATCCCGCGTCGGGACCAGGAAGGTTGCCGTGAACGTGTACTGATCGGAGAGACTGGCGTTTCGGAGTCCGAGACCGTACTGGTCGGCGTACTGTTCGACGAGTCCGAGCGTCGTGCCAAAATCCGAGCGCTGTGCCACCACCTGCGTAAACGCCGTCGCGAGCCGGTTGAAAGCGCGAACCTCTTCGGTGATCGGTCCCGCTTGGGTGAGCTGCTGGTCGAGGGTCACGCGAAAGTCTCTCTCCTCCTCGGTGAGCGACCGCCCCTGAAACCAGAGGAACGCCGCCGTGCCACCAAAGACGGCGAGGAAGGTCGCGGCGAAGACGAGGAAAATATTTGACCACAGCTTCGAGGTCTTCGTGATGAGATGCTCCTCGTAGCGGCCGCCGAGTGCCGGTGGGACGAGGTTCAGTGAGCGCTCCGTCGCTCCGTACGACCGGAGCGAAGCTCCGAACGCGATGAAGAGACGCGGGTCGAGGTGCGGCGATGGCGTGAATATCTGGGCGGGTACGCCGGTCTCCTGTTCGATGCGGTTCAGGGCGTACTCCTTGTTCAGCTTGTCGAAAATGAAGATGTGCTCGACGGTGATACCAAAGCTCCCCTCGACGTAGCTCGCAAGGTGCTTGACCTGGTCCTGGAGCGTCTTCTGAACATCTCCCTGTGCCGGGATAGTCTGGAGGTAGTGAGCCACGATGCTCCCTAGGGAGAACGCCGCGAGTTCAATACCGTCCTCGTCGATAATGGCGAGGAGCGACGAGCGGGCATGCTCGGGATCGACGAACTTGGCGAGCGAGAGCATGTGAAATTCGCACGCGCCGACCAGCCACCCCTGCGAGAAAAACGCTTCGAGGTAGGTGTCGAGCGTCGCCTTTGCAACGCCGGCGATGAACGTGCTCGTTTGCTTCGGATCGCGGGCGGGGAGGGTCCGGAAGTCCACGTACGCCTTACTCGCCTCCCACGGGAGCGACGTTTCTATCTTCAGGTGGATGGCGTCGGCGAGCTCCTGCGGTGTCATGAGCGGCAGGAACAGCGTCTCGGTGTAGACATGCTCGGGCGGTATCGAGAGCACGAAGACGTACTCGCTCGGATTGACGAACCGGCGGGTCGGCACCTGTTCGAGGAACGTCCGAATGGTGCGCGTGAGGACGGTCGGGTTGCGGAGTTCGCCGTCCTTGAGGGTATCTTCGGGCAGCTCGTAGGTGCCGGACGCGAGGACGTTGGTCTCGTCGCCCCGCCGCAACGTTGCGACCGCGGAGAGATGCCGGTCCTGAATGTCGAGGCCGATGATGATTGCCCGCGGGAGGATGATGCGCGAGATGGTTCGCAAGAGTTTGGAAAACATGGTGGTCAGCTGCTGGTGATTAAATGTTATATGTCAGTTGTCGGTTGTCCGTTGCTGGTTGCTATCCCTCCTACTGGTTTGTCTTTACGATACTCGTGATCTTGCCATCGCCATCAATGGTCAGCTGCGCCTGGATAGTGCGCTGCACAGTATTCACGCCGTTGCTCACGGTCGAGGTCGAGACGATCGTCGGCGTCGAGGAAGCACCGCTCACACTCACAGCGACCGTTCCATCAACCTCGGTGAGTGCATAGCTTCCGGTGTAACCCTTGTACCGTGCGAGCCGGACGAGTGCGTCCTCGACCCCCGTTTCGGCGAGGAACTGTGCCCGGTTCGCCTGTGCCGCGGCCTGCCCGGCGAAAATAGATGTGCCCCCCTGCGCAGCGATGAGGATACCAATGCTCAAGATGAAGAGTGAAACGGCGACGGTGACGAGGAGACCGGCGATCCCGGACCTGGTGGCGGATACACACGGATAGCTACGCAGATGAACGCGGACGGGATAGTCCTCCGCGGCGTTCCGCGTGGTCATACGCGTATATCCGCTTCTACCCCTACAAGGGCAGGGCCGTTGTCCGGAGCGTGTAGACGGTGTTCGGGTCGGCGGTACCATCGCCGTTATTATACCCCGAGGTCACGGTAATTTGAACTGAATCGTTTGGCTTCGTCCGAAAGAGGCTCTCAATTTCCGCGTCGGAGAGGACGCGGTTGTAGATGCGGACGTCGTCGATGAGGCCGTCAAAAGGATATTGTCCGTTTGACCAATAAGCTCCAATTGTTTGCGGATAGCCAAAATTGTCCTGGTGGGTTCCTCCGTCTCCACCGTCGACGCCGTCATCTAGTATACCGTCTCTGTAAATATGTAAGTCAGATGCTTTCAGTGTTCCATTAAGAGTAACGACTATGTGTTGCCATTGATTGTATGTAACAGAGGTCGCAGACGTTCTGGTTAAATTTGGTCCATTGCATGTTTCAAAATATCTCCATTTACCTCCCGATATGTAGATTTGTTGAATTTGTCGTTTTGTCATAACATTGCCAGTCGAACTACCCCCGGCCGATCTGGGATAAACCCAAGCGGAATAAGTAACTGAGTTTAGATTATTAATTGAAGGGGCATACGCAATCTGGACATTATCGCTCACCCCATCAAACTGCAACGCCTGCCCGAGTTTGCCGCTGGTCCAGGTAGCGCCGTTTATCGTGCCCGTATTCCCGTTGCCCGAAGCATCGGTTGTGCTCGCGCCGGCTCCTTCGTCGAAGGGCCACCAGCCCACGAGACCGTTGGTGATGGACACAGTCGGATTTTGGGCTTTGCCAAAGGTGAGCGCGGTCACGACGGTACTCGGAGGAGTGACGGGAACGGCGGCGGCACTCCCCTCCTTGATGGTTACCGCCCCGCCGGCGAGCGCATAGATTGTGGGGTCCTTCGAGCTGTCCGACATCTTGAGACTCAACGTGCTCGAAGCGTCGTTAATGGCGAGCGCGGTGTGAACGCGGTCGATGATCTGCTCGAGGGTCCGCTGGGCGGTCACCTGCACCTCGTTCAAGCGGCCGACCGCCGTCTTGCCGCGGAGCGCGAACGAGAGCACGCTCGCCGCGAGGGTACCGACGATGCCGAAGAGGACGAGGTACACGATGAGCTCGAGGAGGGTGAACCCCGACCGCTCCGAAACTGCGATGATCTTTTTCATGCCATTCGTCGTGGTCAGCTGTCTGTTGCCAATGTGGTGGTAGGTGAGTATTCGTATGGTCGGACGGTGGTCGGACTATGATGCGTAGTTCAAGAGGATGCGGTCGACGCGTGGCGTCACCGTCACGTCGCTCGTCTGGAGGAGCACCTTGTAGCGGATGTAGCGCTTGTTCTGGTGGCACGCCGCTTTTATCTCGATGGGCGTGTTCGGAGTGCCCGTGTAGTATGACGAACTGTCGCACGCCTTCGTGTCGGGATTCCATCCGACGTAGCTCCACTGCCCCGAGGTCTCATTCGACGCAGCGAACTGGAACTTGACCACCGTGCCGGCCGGCTGGATGCCCTCCCACGTGACCGAGTTCGGCGCGACGCCGCCGGTGACCACCGTATCGTAGATGACCGAAATGAGCGAGCTTGAGGTGACGAAGCTCGGGAGACCGTTCGCCGTCGTTACGGACGACGTGGTGCTGTAGGGACCGTCACCCGACGTATTGTGCCCGCGGACGCGGTACCAGTAGGCGGTCGAGGTCGCGAGGCCGGTGTCGGGGTACGCGGTCGCGGTCGGCGTCGCGATCTGACTGAACGGCCCGTTGCCGTCCATCCCGCGCTCGAGCTTGTAGGAATCGGCACCGAAGGAGAGCATCCAGTTCACGGTGAGCGTGGTCGAGGCGACGTTCGTGTAGGTTGGCGCGGTCGGCTGCCCCGGTAGCATACGGACACTCGAGGTCGCGCTCACGGGTCCGTCGCCTGCCGTGTTGTGGCCGAGGACGTGGTACCAGTAGATGGTGTTCGGCGAGAGGCCGATGTCGGTGAGGGTTAAGAGGGTCGTCGAGGCGTCGAAGCCGAACGGCCCGTTGCCGTTCGTGCCGCGCTCGAGCTTATAGTAGTCGGCACCGGTGGCTGCGGTCCAGTTCACCGAGACGGTACTTGTCGTGGGAGCCCCATAGGTCGGCGTCCCCGGCGCGCCAGGAAGGGTAGGGCCCGTCGAACTCGCGTTGAACGGCCTGCCGTTCGAGGTGTAGCCGTTCGAGGTGAGGGTGGTGGTGGCGGAGCCGGTGGGGGTAGCCGAAGGAACCGTGACGCAGACCTCGGTGTTGGTCCAAGGGTTGCCCGTGCCGTTGCAGACGCCGGCGCCGCCCGTCAGGGTCTGGAAGTCGGCGGAAGTCGAGGTGGTGTTCCAGAAGAGCACGTTGTCCGTCGCGGTCGCCATGCTGCTCGTTGCGGTAAGACAGGTGCCGGACTCGCAGAAGTGGTTGCCGATGAGCTGGACGGTGGTTGACGCCGCGGTTCCCGACGCAGGGGTGGTGGTCGAGATGCGGGGCAGGATGCGGAAGTCGGACCAGGTGCTTGTCTTTGAGTCCGAGGTGCGGGTGAGGATGACGTTTCCGGTGTAGGTGGAGGAGACAATGGTTGAAGGAACCTCGAGGCAGGCGGTCGAGGAAGTGTAGCTGCCAGTGGCGCAGTAACTGCCTGCGGTCGCGTGCTGGGTGGCGGCGGTGGCGAGGATGGTCGCGGTGCCGGCAGAACCGAGGTGGTCCCCCGTGAGGTAGGCCAAGCCGTCGGTGTCCGCGGCGTCGTACGTGCGGGCGGCGTTCGCGGCGAGGGCCGTGAGGCCGGTCACGTTCGGGTAGACGTAGTAGGTGAGGGGCGTGGCGTCGTTCTGGGCAGCGCCGGTCACCTGGAGAGACGAAGTCGCGCCGTCTGTGGCGAGGGTGGAGGAAACGGTAAAGGTGATGGCGGTGTTCGTCCAGTTCGTGATGGAGGAGGCGTCTACGGTGGCGTTGCCGCCAGCCACGAACCGGACGCAGCCGCGGTTGGTGGTCGCGGTCGAGCAGTCAGCCCGGTTCGCGCCTGCAGAGGGGGTGCCGAAGCCGTAGCCGCCGATCGTGACGGACTCTCCCGAGCGGGCGCCGTCCGAGAGGCCCGAGCCGTAGGTGACGGAGGTGGCGTTCGGGGTCACAAGGGTCGAGCCCGGGAGGTTCACGGGGAAGGTGCCGGTCGAGGTGGCAGGGCTCAAAAAGGTGACGTCCGTGTTCGCGGCGATCTGGAAGTCAATGGTCTCTCCGGAAGCAGGGTAGGTGGAGGTGCCGGCGAGGTCGTAGCGGACGAAGAAGTAGTAGGGGGTGCCGGAGGACATAGAGAGGGAGCCGGAGACGGTGGCGGCGTCTGCGGTGAAGCTCGGGACGGTGGAGCCGAACTGGAAGGTGGTCGAAGCCGAGCTCCCGACGGAGGAGGTGGTATAGAAGAGGGCGAGGTCAGAGAGATTGGCCGAGGAGGCGGTGCCGGTCTCCGTTATTTTCAGGGAATTCAAGGTGCTCGTGCCGGTGTTGAGCGAAAGTGTGAACGCCGCGCAGGTGGAGGAAGCGGTGCAGGAAGTGCTGTTGGCGTAGGTGGAAATGGCTCCGGAAACTTCTAACGCATCCATACTGCCCGCGGTCGCTCCAACCGTGAGCGTCGGAATGTTGCATCCTGCATTAATTGTAAAACCGGTAGTGCCGGCACCTTGAGTTCCAGACCATACTACAATGGTAAGTGCGGTCGTCTGGTTCACCATATTAACGTCAGTCAAATTAAATGTTCCCGCTCCTGACCAGGCACGAGGCGCTGTGGCTGTAATTAATATGTCTGTATCTCCGCAACCAGCAAGGGTACCGTCAATAGTAATCGTTCCGGCATTGGCAACGGCACCACCGAGAGTGAGGGAGCCAGTACCGATGTGGGTGAATATTCCACCAACACTGACCGTCAGAGTTCCGGTGATTGTCAGATTGGATGAGCCCTGATTAAAAGTTCCCGCAGAAAGAGCCGTATTACCGCTAAATGTATGCGTAAGTCCTGCGCCCAGATTAAGCGTCCCGCCCACGCCGTTGATGGTGAGGCCGGCGCCGCTCACATTTCCGGTAAAGGTCGCCGTGCCGGCGGTCTTGGTTATGGTGCTTGTTCCGGTATTCGTATAACCACCGATACTTTGAACAGCATCTGTTCCGGCAATGGTCACTCCACCAGAACCGGTAGAAGTCGCACCGGTAGTTATAAAATCATCATTAAGCGTAAGTAGGAAAGTTGACATCGCTAAGGTCGCTCCGGGTGAAACAGTTAGGACTGTTCCGGCACTGATAACTTTAGCCCCGTTAGCGGTGACAGTGCTGGTGGCGGCGATAATAATCCCACCGGCTAATTTTCCGGCTGGAGAAGTGGCAGGCCATTCCGCGCCGGCGGTGTGGGTAGTATTATATCGCAGGGTGGCCGAAGGGCCGTAGGTCAGAGCTCCGGTTAAGGTCGCGGTCGCCGTGCCGGCCATCGTCAAGGTTCCGTTAATGGTATTCGCATTGGTAAAAGTTTTTGTGCCCGTACCGGAAAGGGTGACATTGTAAAAAGTGCCAGTGGTCGCACTAATAGTTTGAGCTCCTCCTCCATATAATTCTACCGTGCTCGAATTCGCAGTAAAAAGCGATCCTGTGCCGGTCCATGACGTACCAACTCCCTCCCTAATAAGGCTGGAACCGCCTTGTAGTGTTCCGGCAGTGAGAGTCACTGTCCCATTGAAAGTATGAGTTAAACCCACTCCCAGATTAAGGGTTCCACCACTACCATTTATCGTAAGACCAAGAGTAGAACCCCCACTTCCCGTATTAACGTTGCCGGTTGTTGAGCTCGCGGCAGTAAACGTCGCTACGCCTGCGGTCTTTGTCATGGATACTGCTCCGGTAGTAGTAAAACCACCGATAGAAATTGTTGTACCAGCTCCGGAAATAGTAACCCCACCTGAACCTGAGTATGTTCCTGAATTAGTAAAGTTAGTACTTGCTAGTGTCAACAAGAAAGTACTCATTGCTAATGTTCCGCCACTATTAATTTGAAGTCTTGAAGTGGTGGTAGTAGCTGCTGCCAAACCAACAGTCCATGCGGCAGTTGCGGTCATTGTCGTACCATTCTCAATAATGAAAATGTCGCCGGCAGTGGTAAAGTTTGCAGGGTTTGTTCCTCCCCCTCCCGTGGTTGTCCCCCAGCTTGTTACCGCACTCGGAGTAACGCCGGTTTTGCCATAATATGTTGTCGCACTAGCAGAATTGGCATTTCCAAAAAATAAGAAGCCAGCAGCGAAGAATACGCCAATGTAGAGAAAAGGTTTAAAAAAACGAGAATGACCTTTCGTTATATAATTGAGCATTTTTTAATATCTATGTTATCCGGATTTGTATCCAAAAATGAAGATCGTCTGATTTCTATATTCTCGTTCTTGATGTTCGACTAACGAGCAAATGAACTGAACGCGCCAGTGGCGAGCACGACGGCCTGGGCCGCGGGGACCGCGGGAAGGCCCGAGGCGAGCTCCGGCAAGCTGACCCGGACGAGGAGGGCAGGAGCGAGAGAGGAGAACTCCAAAAGCACCACGAGTGTGGTGATGATGACGCGCCCTAGGTCACGCCTCGATTTTTTGGACATCAGCCTGTGGCTTTAGCATAACACGGCACCGCTGAATAAAACCGTCCGCTTGTTGATAAGATGAGCCGGTTTCGGTTCCCCGCCTTATGTCCAGGCGTCGATGCCGCTCTCGAGGTACTCGATGTCATGCCTTTCGTTCTGCCATTCGCGTGTCTATCCGTCCTACGAGAACCACGCGGTGTAACCTTTTGGCATCTTCCCGCATTATCCTTATGATACCGACGAGGCAATGACACCTTCCTTATGAGTCCCCATGATGAAACATCCCTTGTACGACGGGCGCAGCGGGGCGATCGCGAAGCCCTCGGCGCCCTCTGGGACCTCTTCACCCCGAAGCTCTTTGGGTACCTCATGAACACGCTCCGCGACCGGCCGCTCGCCGAAGACATCCTCCAGGCAACGTGGCTTAAGGCGCAGGGCGCGCTCTCCCGCTTCGGGAACCGCGGCGCGGGGATGGGGGCTTGGCTTTTTGCAATAGCGAGGAACGAATGCCGCGGGCACTGGCGGCGGACGGGGCGGGAAACACCGCTCGACCCTGCGGTGCACGACATGGAAAGAGACAGCGGAAAGGAACTCGAAGAAAAGATACTGGCCGAACAGATTCTCGGGTCGCTCTCGGAGGGCGACCGCGAACTCCTCCGCCTCCGCTACATCGCCGACCTGCCCACCGCCGACATCGCCCGCGTGCTCAATATCAATTTTGTGACCGCGCGCGTGCGCATCCACCGGGCCCTGTCCCGCGCCCGGGAAATACTCATCTCAAAAACACCATGAACCACTCGCACAACATCCATCAACTGCTTGACGTCTGGGGTGCCGGGGAACGCCGCCTGCCCGAACGGAACGACGAACTCAAAGCGAAAATTATCGCCGGACTTCCGGGCGCTCCGCGCACGATGCCGGCCATGCCGCGCCGCGTGTCGTGGCTCTCGTTCGCCTTTGCCGGACTTGCGGTACTGGTTCTCCTCGCTGGCTCGAGCAGTATTCAAAATGCCGTCCGGACCGGCACCACCTCCTCCCCTACCTACCGAGAGGGCGGCGCAGGTGCGCTCTCGGCGCCATCCGCGGGACCCACACCCACTGCGGCAAACCCCGAAAAGCTCGCGCCCGATTACTACTCTCGCCCGTATCCGCAAACGAACATCCCAGTCACCGACACCCGCGAATTTTTGAAGACGGACTACATCGCCACCATCCGCACGCGGAGCGTGGACCAACTCGCCGCCCGCATTGAAACGACGGTCCGCGGCTTCGGCGGCAGGGTTGATAATGCAACGCACTCGCCGCACTTCGGTTTTGTGAACTTCGCCGTGCCCGCGAGCAAGTTCGACACGTTCAGACAGTCGATCGAAACACTGGTATCGCCTCGCTTTATCACGGTCGAGACGCGCACGGAGAATCTCCTGCCGCAAAAACAGTCCATCGAAGAACAGACGCGGCAGGTGAACATAGAGCTCGAGAGGCTCCGCGCCGACCGGCAGAAGCTCGTCGACGACCACACCCGCGCCGTTTCCTCTCTCCGTGTGCAGCTCACGACGGTCACCGACGCGCTCGCCATCCTTCGGGCCGAGCAGACGAACGACCCCGTGCGGAAGGCGCAGATCGCCGCCGGCATACAGGAACTCTTGGGTAAAGAGGAGACGCTCCAGGCGAAATTCGCGGACGAGAACGCCTCCTCCGCGAAGCGGCTCAATTCAGAAGACGCACTGATAAAAAACACCGAGGCGAACCTCTCGCAGATTACGACACAAGACCAGAACCTCGTAGACACCGTCGCCACGGTGCGCGGAACGATAACCTTGAACTGGATAAGCATCTGGGAGATCGTCGGGCTCTATGTCTCGCCGTACTGGATAGCATTGCTCCTCGTCGTCGCGGCGCTTGCCACAAACTTTCTGCAGCGCCGCCGGTATCGGGAGGAACTGCCCTAACGCTCAACTACTCTGAGCTTGTCGAAGGGTTCCTGTCGGCCCGTGCTACAAAACTTCGAATATTTTCTGTTTTGAGGAGAATCCCGAAACGAGACGGACGCGCGAGGGCGGAACGGCAAAGTGCCCGGCGAGCGCCGCGGCGATGGCCCGGTTCGCCCTGCCCTCCCGGGGCGGCTCTTTGACCGCGACGACAAAATGGGCGTCGTCTATCTTTTCAACGCCTTCCGTTTTGGCCAGCGGCTTTGCGGTGACAAAAATTTTCATGCCGCGTTGTAGATGGGGCAGATGCCCTTCCCCGGCACAGCGTAGAAACCGCGCCAGCAGAACAGAGCGGATCTTTTCATATTCACTCGAGATGCACCACGACGATCTCCGGCGCGGCGCCGCTCCGCATGGGCGGACCCCACGTCCCCACCCCGCTCGAGGCGTACTCCGTAAAGTCGCCGTCCCGGTGAAGTCCGTAGTCGTATCCCCCGTACACGATACTGGTGATGGGCCGGAATGGCAGCAGTTGACCGGCGTGCGTATGCCCGGAGAGCTGCAGCCCGATGCCCAACGCCTTGGCCGCCGCAATCTGGCTCGGCAACGGAACGTGGTAGAGGAGCACGCTCGGCATGTGCGGATCGTAGTTCGGCTGTGCCGTGATTATCTTCGTGATGTCCTGAGCCTCAAAATCCTGCCCGTACGCTATCCCGATGATCTGCAGACCGTTGTCGTGGACAATGGTGTTATCGAGGTACTGGATCTTCGTCTGCTTGAGGACGCGTAACGCTTTATCTATCCCGAGGTAGAGCTCGTGATTCCCGGTTATAAAGTAGATACCCTGTTTCGCCTGCAGGTCATTCAAGGGCTGCACAAAGCTGGACATATCCCCGTCCATGCCGTCGAACAGGTCGCCGGTGATGGCCACGACGTCCGGATGTTGCGCGTTCGCCTTCTGGACCACGGCCTCAAGGAACCGCGGCCCCAGAATGTGACCGAGGTGAACGTCCGAGAGCTGGAGAATGGTTTTGCCCTTCCACGCCAAAGGAAGGTTCGGTATCCGGACGTTGATATTTACTATCTGAATGTTGCTGGCGTTCCAGATATTGTAGCCGGAGTATGCGACCGCGAGAGCCACCAGCGCCGCTCCAAGCATTTTGCCGTTCACGGCAACGCCGGCTGTGTGCGATAGCCACACAATGATCCATCCTAGAATCGCCGCGAAGAAGACGAAGACGTAGATTCCCGCGAGCACCGCAAACGCTGTGTAAAGATATTTTGCAAGAACGCCCTCGCTGAATCGTGCGAGCACCGACGTCCCAAAAAATCCCACGAGCGTGCCGGCGATGACAAGGACGAGCACGACGTTCCCAGCCGGCGACAGGAGGAACCACTGTGAGAACGAGCGGAAAATAACCCACCCCGAACCTCCCAGGATGACGAGGGCGGCACCTATGAAGAGTATGATCCTCAAGAGCATGAAGAAAATTGTATCAGATGAGCCGGTGACTGCGCGAGCCACTTCTGCGGAAGTTGCGGAGTGGGTGGCTTGCAGTTAATCCAACCGCGCGCCCTCTTTGAGCTCCGTGCCTTCGAGGTGCAAGTATTTTGATACGCCGACCGATGGTCGGGCGGTCATGGGGTCTCCCGGCCTGCGCTCGGCATAGTTCACGATGATCTGGCTGCCTCGTATCTCGGTTGGCTGTGGTGCTACGCGGTCGCCGAGCAAAATGCCGTTCGTGCCGCGATAGCCTGTACCGATCCGGAGCGCTGCCACCGCATAGAAAAAGGTGCCGCTGCCGCCGGCGTCCTGGGTGATGAGGAATGCAGCGTCCTCGGTGCCGTCATTGTTCAGATCGCCGAACGCCTCGTTCCCGAAGTAGCGGGTCACGAGTTTGGAGGCCGATCCCGGAGCTATCTCGGTTTCGGCCACCCCGTCCCGCAGGGTAACCAGCTGCCCCTCTATATTATAGGTCGCATCCTTGAAATTGGCTGTGAGTGATGTATCCGGCGCGCCACCGGGCTTCTTGGTGTTCACGTACAGAACCACGACGACGATGGCGACCAGGACCGCGAACCCGACGAGGAGTGATTTATTCATGTGGTTTTGGTGGGCTCACCGGGAACCTCACGTCGCTCGCATCCGCTCGCTCCCTCACAGCCCTCGGTTTTGAGTAATTTTCTACACGGGGAACCGACCGCGGTTCCCTGCCTGCCGGCAGGCAGGCCCGACCCCCTCCGCTGTTCGATTCTCCTCAATCATAAAACAAAACTACCCCACCGCAAAACAAGGTGGGGTAGTTTTGTTTGTGGACTATTCTTAAAATAGTTCGGACGCATTTCGTCCCGAGCTTGTCGAGGGGCGAGGGTCTGGCCAAAAATTCCGCCTGCCCGCCCGAAGCCTTCGGCGAAGGAGGGAACCGAAATCCTAGACGGCGCCTGTCCCGCATAATCACGAAGTGATTTGTGCGGGGACAATTTTCCGCCAGAGGCGGATCTGCCTATGGCATGACAAGTTTTTTCTTTGGCGGCTTAATAAGTTGTGCTCCACCGATTTACGAAAAGCTTACTCGCCCCCCCTTCAACCTGCCAAATATCGCCCGTTCGGTCAACATGAAGCGGTTTTACCGTTGGGAAGCCACCGGAATCGATATTTGGAATATCAAGAGTGGTTAATAAATTGCCCGATGGATTATATTTACGAACTTGCAATTTTATATTGTCTTTGGCGACGACTGTTTCTGTGTAGATATAAAAATTACCATTTTGATCTTCACCCAAGAAAACTATCGTGGCTAACCCATTTATTTCTAGGGCAATAGTTTTTTCCGTAATGCCAGCTTGGTTAATAATATCTACCGTGCCCCCGCCCGTATAATTGGTTTTATATCTCTTCCCGCTCAAGCCATAAATTCCGTCTAGCTTTGTCGCACTTTCTAATTTTAAATTTCCTTCCGTTGAAGAAATGAGATAACTATTCTGCTGAGCATCGGTGATATATAATTTATCGCCAACTATATATAATCTGCTGTATGCATTTGGTGGACTTGAAAAAATTTCAGAAAAAGCAGGTGGGTTTTCAATCTTGCCCGACAAAGAGCCACCGGAACTATATCTAAATACCTGGGTATATGACGCATCATCGCCGTAGATATTGCCATTTTTATCAACAACAATATCAAAGAGGGGCTGCTCGGTGTTAAACATTGATACTTGATTACCACTCGAATCAAAAATTTTTACTCTGTGGTTCCGAAAATCGGTTATATAAAGATAATTTCTGTTGTCGGTAGAAAAAGATGACGGCCCTGACCCCCCCGCGACTCGTATAATACCAAATTGTTGTTCACCGCTACCATAATCAAAACTTTCCGAAATTATTTTCTTATAGTTCGTATGTGCCGAAGTGGTTGGTTGATTAGAAGACTGAACAGAGGGTTTAATGTTTTGTGTTTGCGATGGCTGTTGAGTGGAAGTTGGCGTGGATGTCTGGGTGATTGGCTCCGATTTCCTGACCAACGCAAAATATCCAACTACACCCACAAGTATGACGATTACTATGACCAAAATTATGTTTGCAAATCCTTTTTGATTCATATGTTTTAAATTATGATTATTAAATATTTTTCTTCGACTAAAAAGAACGATTAAAAATTTTCTTTTCCCAAAATTAAAATGCAGTTTGAGCCGATATTTTTATCAGGTTCTTTGGCAGTTTTTAAATTCGGGATTTCGGTTCCCTCCTTCGCCGAAGGCTTCGGGCGGGCAGGCGAGCCGATATTTTCGACCAGATCGACTTTTTTAATCATTATAGCACAATTTCCTGTCTGGTGGACCCAGGGAGAATCGAACCCCCACCTCGGCAATGTGCCCCGTACTAAAATTTTCGCCCTCTCGGTGGACCTAGGCGGAATCGAACCGCCGTCTCGGCAATGCGAATGCCGCGTGCTACCACTGTACCATAGGCCCATGGTGCTCTACCTAAGGGATATGGCGAAAGTTTAGTACGGGGTAAAAATGCCTCACCGTGGCCCCGTAGCGATTTCTATACTACGGGAAAAACTTGAAAATATCCAGCACGAAGAGGACGATCTCGATGACGATGAGAATGATGACGATGACCTCGAGAAGGTTCGCCTTCTGGGCCGAGATGAAGTTAATGAGCGCCGTGTTGTTCTCGGAGAGAAAGTCTATCTTCTCGTTCAGAATGTCGAACCGGTCCCGGAGCTCGTATTCGTTCCGCAGCTTCACGTAGAGCTGCTCTATCTCCTCGCGCTCCCACGTCTCCTCGGGCTTATCGAAGAGAGAGAGGCTCGAAACCGCGTTCTGTTTGACGGAGAGCACGTGCCCCACCTGCTGTAGGAGGCCGCGCGCGGTGAAGTGGGTGTGCCCCGCGTTCTTAAGATTCTCCACCACCTTGCCGAGCTCGCGCAGGCGCTCGTCAATTTCCTCCTCGTAGCGGTTCAGGGCAACGGACTGCGCCGAAACATAGGAAATGATCTTTATCTTCTCGAGGTCGAGGGTTTTGAGGGATACCTCGTCAAAGGTGACGACGTCGGCCGCCGCGCCGAGGTGAATAGCGAGGGTGTCTGTCACGTGCTCCGCGTGTTGGTGCCCCTGCGCGAACACCGCGAGCTCGCCGAGGAGCCGCGTGCGGAGTTCCTCCGACACGTTCCAGAACGTTGCCGTCCCGAATTTGGTGAGAACCGCGTACTGTTCGGTATTGACCTCGACCACGAGCGGGTGGTCGCGATTCAGATACTGGTATGTTGTGAGCACCTCGTGGACACGCTTTAAATCGAGCTTGTCACCGATGTAGTGGGTAACGAGCGAGAATTCCTTTGTCACGTAGGTGGTCGCGGGACTCGCCGCCTTATGTTTGGTGAGCATACAACAAGTGTACACGAAACGGCGCGCGAGGTGAAGCGTTAGGAACTGTTTGAGCTCGGCGAGTTACCGTTCCAGTGTCCCGCCGCTGGCGGGGCGCAAGGTTTTCTAACCTTGTTCCTCGGCAAGAAAACCTAAGTGTCGGGCTGCCGGGATTCGAACCCGGGCTAAATCCTCCCGAAGGACTCGTGCTACCACTACACTACAGCCCGTATACTACCGAAGCACTGCTCTCTGAAACTTGACCGGCGAACCGTACACGACCGTTGCGTGCGTTCCTACCTCCGCTGGGTCCCCTGTCGTGAAGCATTCCCGCGCACTCCCTTTTTCGAGTCGCTGCTCGACCTCCGGGTGCCGCGCGAGGTAATCCTTAAGACGTTCCGCAACGAGCGTTCCCTGGGAAACAACCCACACGCCCGCAGGGAGAACAGCGGTGATATGCTCCTCGAGGACGGGGTAGTGGGTACACCCCAAAAGGATGGTATCAACTTTATCGTTTTTATGGAAGAGTTCGCCGAGGTATCGCTCGGCCAAGGGACCGATTGTTCGCTCATCCGTAACGCCTGATTCGATGCACTGGGCGAGCTGCGGGCACGCCTGCTGCACGACCGTCACGCGGGAATCTATCTTCGCAACTTCCCGCGGATAGACGCCGGAAGTGATGGTCGCCTCGGTGCCCAGTACACCGACGACGCCGGTCCGCGTCAAAGACGGGATGACCTCGACGGTTGGGACCACGATGCCGAGCACGCGACGCTCGGGGAAGTGCACGGGTAGCCACTCACGCTGGATATCGCGGAGTGCGACGGCCGAGGCGGTATTGCAGGCGAGGATGGTGAGTTCCGCACCGCGCCCGAAAAGCCACGCGACTCCCTCGCGCGTGAAGGCGGCGATGTCTTTCGGATCTCGGGAACCGTACGGCGCGCGGGCGTTGTCGCCAAGGTACCGGTACGAGTACTGCGGGAGTGCACGCTCGATCTCACGGAGGATCGTGAGCCCGCCGAGGCCGGAATCGAAGATCCCTATCATCGGCCACCCCGCTTCCGCTCGTGGAGCCGCTTCGATTTCTGGGTGAGGGCGAAGATGGAGAGCACCATGATGTAGGTCGCGACCGTCTCCGAAGTGAGGCGGTAGCTGCCATTCGTCATGAACGACACCACCGCGAGCGCTACCATAAGGAACGTCCAGCCGGCTACGAAGAGTTCCCCCGGGTGCCGACCCTCGTGGAGCTCGTACCACCGATCGAACTCCTTGGTACCGACGTAGAGCGTGAGGACGCCGGCATAGACGGCAGCGAAGGGCACATCGAGCACGCCATAAGCATCGCGTGTAACGAAATTTGCGACGACGAACGCCATGAACACGAGCGTCCAAATGTTTGTCAGGATGCGCCAAATACGTTCGTCCCTGAAGACCGACATAGTGCCTCCGAGGATACCGCGTCTAGATGGCTTTTTCAATCTCGAGCTCCCGCTTCGAAAGGTAGAAGAAGAGGCCGACGACCGCCACCGTGATGAGCGGCGAGACCCACGACGGCACATGCCGCCCGAAGCTCTCGAGGAGCATGACGACACCAAGGAATCCTATCGAGTACATCGCGCCGTTCTTGAGATAGGCGTACTTCTGCACCGTTTTCACGCCGTGCACCGTGAGGTACCGCACGACGAGCGCGCCCAGGCCGTTGCCGATGAGGATAAGCGGCACCGAGACGGTGAACGCGAAGGCACCGAGCACGCCGTCTATGGAGAATGTGGTGTCGATGAGTTCGAGGTAGAGCACCTTACTCATGTCGGAGAGGCGCCCCGCCGCGAGCTGTTTCTCTTTCTCCTCGGCGTTCTTCTTAAACCCGCTCACAATGAAGAATCCCGTGGAGCCGCACACGGCGCCGAGGGCGATCAGGGGACTCACCCGCACCGTCGCCCACACGATGCCGAGGAGCAGCGCCGACGCGACCGCGTAGAACCAGAAGAAGTAGTGCTTGTGGATGTGCCGCTCGATGAAGAAGGCATACTTCTTGGTCTCGGTAAAGAGCCAGTGGAGGAAGAGCAGCACAAGGAAGATGCCGCCGCCCGCGAGGAGGATGGGCGTCTGCCGTTCGATGACGTCCTTGACCGCCGGGTCGTTGCTGAAAGTGGCCGTGAAGGCGCCCGCGAGCCCGAGGCCGGGGGTCGAAAAGTACACGATCATAAGCGGCAGGAGGCCACGCACGACGAAGACGGCGAAGAAGATGCCGTAGAAGAGGAACCACCGCCGCCAGCGCGGGGACATCGTGGCGAGTACGTCCGCGTTCACCACGGCGTTGTCCACGCTCGAGATGGTCTCGAAGAGCGCGAGCCCGATGACGATAACGATAATATCGGCGATACTCATTTTGTTCGATCGTTCACGAGCGGCGGCGCCAAAGATCGAGATAGGCCGCCGCTTCCGAGAGGGAAAGCGAGGTCGTCGTATTCCCCGTCCGCACGTAGAACTCTTCGGCACCGTCGAACCGCACGTACGCCGGCTTCGGGCTTGGGTTCACCTCGACGAGGCAGACGTCCTTCTCCTGCAACTTCCTGAAGTGGAGTCGGACGAGCGGCCGGAACGCGGTGCCAATCGAGCTGTTAAAGACGAGCGTGAAGTGGTTCTCAAAACCGTCCACGCCGGGGAACTGGACGGTGCGGCAGTCGTACTCGATGCCGACGACGTTCCGCTCGTCGTCGACGCCGAGGACAACGTACCCGCCGCTCGAGTTCAGGAACGCCGCCACGCTCTTCATGACCGCCCGCTCGAGCCTGCGATTGACCTGGTTCGCACGCAGGTCCCACCGCAAGGTCGCCTTGAACTCAAGCCGCTCGTCCTCCGCGCGCGAGAGGAGCGCCTCGACGTTCTCGAGGAGCGTCCGGTCGAGCGGATTCTGCATCGGCGCGGCGCCGCGCCGTTTGAACTTCATAATGAGCGCCGCGTACCGCGCGGGTTCCGAGGCGCTCTTGAACCGGATGTCGCCGATGGGCGCGCCCACGCGAACGGTGAGCGTACCGTAGTTTAGGACCCGTCCCAGAATGCCGTACTCGTAGCTCACAGCCTCGACGCGGTCGATGGGGATGATGGTCTTGCGCCGCCGGATGAGGCCGCGGGCGTAGAGGAGCGAGCCCGGCCGCAGCTGCAGGTAGCTGTAGTACCACGCGGCGAAAATGACGACGGTCGCGCAGAGCTCCACGATGACGACGCCGCTCATTTCTGCCAGCCGATACGGGAGGATGGACACGATCGGGAGCCGATTATAGAGCGCGCCGTAGTCCGCGAGAGTGCCGGCGCCGATGAAGGCGAGGTATCCAGCTATCTCGAGGAGGAGGAAGTTCTTGACGATGACGATCGGATTTTTCCGAACAGTGATGGCGCGGGTGCGTGGTTCCATGGCGGTGAGTACTACGTGACGCGGTGTTTCTTTTTCATCTCCGCTTCTACCCCCGACTCGAACTCTTCTTTCGTTTCCCGTGCTTTCGCCGCCATCGCCTTGAGCTCCTCTTCCGAGCGCGCCGCGAGTTCTTTTATCCGCGCTGCGAGGTACTCATCCCGGTTCTTCGAGGGGTCATCCAGTATTTCTTCGAGGAGTACGGCAAGGAGATACCCCACCTTCGGCCCCGGCGGGAGCGACGCGAGGCGCATCACATCCTCGCCGTCGAGCACGAGCATCTTCGGCGAGATGGGATCGTTCTTCACCTTATCTATCATAAAGAGGAAGTGTCGGAGTTTATAAGGCACTGCCTTGGGCGTGCCCGAACCGATGCGGTCGGCCTCGCGGACCTTGATGAGGTCCGGCACGGTCTCGGGTTCCACGCGCCGCAGGAAACGGCGAACGCCCGCGTCGCTCACCTCGCCGACGTTGTAGTAGAACATGTGGTACCGGACGAGATGTGTCACGTACTCGATGACGTTCTTCGAAAAGTGGAGTCGCCCCAAGGCCGCCGCTGCCATCCGCGCGCCGATCTGCTCGTGCGAATAGAACGTTGAATTCCGCCCCTCGCCCGCCTTCGAGCGCGGCTTGCCGACGTCGTGGAGGAGCGCGGCGAGCCGGACCTCGAGCGAGTAGTTCTGTTTCGCCGCGTAGTCGAGGCACCGAATGCTGTGCTCGAAGACCGTGTAGATGTGGTGGAGGTTCTGTTCAACGCCGAGCCCCTCGCGGAGTTCGGGGAGGATGTACCGCAGGAGGTCGAGTTCCTCGAGCACGATGACGCCCGCGGCCGCGCGCGGGGCCATGATGAGCTTTTCAAACTCGTCCCGGATGCGCTCTTTAGCGATCATCTCGAGGAGACCGGCCTGCTTCTCGATGGCGCGGCGCGTCTCGAACTCGATCTGGAAGTCGAGTTCCGTCGCCAGGCGGACCGCCCGGAGGAGCCGGAGAGCATCCTCACTGAACCGCTCCTCCGCCTTCCCAACGGCGCGAACGGTGCGGGCCTTCAGGTCCTCGCGACCGCCGAAGGGGTCTATGAGGTCGGTTGCCATCCCTTCGACCATGCTCAGGGCAAGCGCATTCACGGTAAAATCGCGCCGCGCGAGGTCTTCCTCGATGGTCTTCGCAAAGCGAACCTCGTCGGGGTGGCGCTTGTCGGTGTACCGCCCCTCGATGCGGTACGTCGTTACCTCGACGACCTTGAGCGCTGGGTCCTCGGCGTCGGTCTTCACTCCCACGGTGCCGAACTCGTTCTCGTAGACACTCTCGGCGAACAGTCGCTGGATATCCTCCGGCGTCGCGTTCGTGGCGATGTCCCAGTCTTTCGGCACCACCTCGCGCTTCTCGAGCTCACCGACGAGGAGGTCGCGGACACAGCCGCCGACGAGGTACGCCTCGTACCCGGCACCTTCGAGCGCTGTGCCGACCGCCGCCACTGGTTGCGGGATGTCGAACTTCATTGCTCTAGTATACCCCGTATGAAATCTGCAGTGGTAGTCGCGGCCGTTATTGGAGTGTTACACAGCGGCCCACGTGGTGGTGTCCGCTCTGAAGATTTCTTACGGGGTATACTACCCTACCGCACCTCGGCGCGGAACTTCTTCCGCACGGCGGCAACTATCTTCTGGAATTCGCGGTTTACCTCGACGTCTGTGAGCGTCCGATCCTCCGCCTGGAAGACAATGCGGAAGGTTAGGCTCTGTTTCCCGCCGAGCTTCTCGTCCGTGTACTCGTCCGTAAGGTCCACATCTCCCACGATCACAGGACTCACGTTCTGTATCGCCGCGAAGATATCCCCGACGCGCACGTCGCGCCCGACGAGGAACGAAACGTCGCGGACGACCGCCGGGTACTTCGGCAGCGGCCGGTACTCGCGTTCACCTTCCGCGAGCGCAAGTACCTTGTTTAGATTAAGTTCCCCCACCGCCGCAACCCACCGTCGCTCGAGGTGCATCGGGCGAATGTTGCCTAGAACCGCGCGCCCAACCTCGATCCGCAGCTGCTCTTTGCCTTCGTTGAAAAAAAATTCATCGAGTCCCAAGCCCTTGAGGAAACTGTCGACGAGTCCCTTAAGCTCGAAGATAAGCTTTGGCTCGTCCTTCGCCGCGAGTACGATGCCGAGGGCGAGCTCTTCATCTACGCCGCTCTTCGTCCGCGAGAACACTTTCCCTATTTCGAAGAGCCGTACGACGTCGAACGAATGGCTGTTGTGCCGCGCGGCCGCGATGAGGAGCGGCAACACGCCCGGTCGCAGGTACCGTTTGTCCTCGGCGATGGGGTTTTCCACTTCCACAGTGCGCTCCGGTGCGCTGAACATGCCCTCTGTCGGTACATGCCCTGCGAGGTCCGCCGCCCCGAGGAACGAGGAGCTCACCAGCTCGTCCACGCGGTAGCTCGCGAGCAGGGTCCGCGCCCGGTCTTTGAGAATGATGGCATCATCCTCGACGGCCGGCCGGATGCTCACCGCCGGCGGTTCGCTCGGCAGCGCGTTGTAGCCGAAGAGCCGCGCCGCTTCCTCGATGAGGTCTTCCTGTGTTCCGATATCGGTCCGCCATGCGGGTACCCGCACCAAAAACGCGGGTTTTCGTGGATTACTACGCTGATTCACGCGGATGTTTTTACCTCCGCGTTTATCCGCGTTGCTGTCTGCGTTCATCAGCGGCTCAAGGGTAAAGCCGAGCGCGGTGAAGTACTTCCGCACCTGCGCCGGAGCGATGGGCGCGCCGATGAGCCGTTCGTACCGCTCGGGGTCGAATTCGATGACCTCGTCGCCCACCGGCTTCGGGTAGACGTCAACTGAGTCGACGAGCGTGGCGCCCATTCCGACAAGGAGTTCCGTCGCGCGGTCGAGGCCCCAATCAACGAGCGCGGGACTTATGTCGTGCATGAACCGCATCGCCGCTTCGGTCGGCAGTTTCAACCGCCGGCTCGAGCGGTAGATATCCGGACCACCGAAGTTCGCCGCCTCGACGACGATGCGCTTCGTCCCCCGCTCCACGCCGGAATTCTTGCCACCTTTGATACCCGCAATGGCGAGTGCCTTCTCGGTATCGGCAATGACGAGGTCGGCGGGTTCGAGCATACAGTGCTGGCCATCGAGTGTTTCAAATCGCTCGCCCCTCTTCGCCCGCCGCACGACGATCCCCTTCCCCTTGCCGCGATCTGCCAGCCGTTCGTAATCAAAGGAGTGCAACGGCTGCCCCGTTTCGAGCATCACGTAGTTCATAAGGTCGACGATGCCGTCGATTGGTTTCAGACCGCACGTTTTTAAAACTTTTTGTATCCACACGGGCGAAGGCTTGATCACGGGAATATCGAACACCCGCGCCGCGTATCGTGGGCAACGCTTCGGGTCTTCGATGGCCACCGTAATGAGCCCACGTCCTGAAGGCAGGTTCACGATTGTTTGGACCGGGTCGTTAAACCGTCCGCCGAAGATGGCGGCCACCTCCCGCGCGATGCCGATGTGGGAGGCCGCATCCGAATAGCGGTTCGCCGGCAGGTTGATTTCGAGAACATCGCCCGCAAACTCCTCCACCTCAAAGGCGTGCGCATTGAGTCCCTCGGCAAGCTTCCCGATGAGTGGCGCCTTCGGCGCGAGTTTTTTGATGAGGGAGTATGAGAATTTCATTCTTTTTTTGCCCTTTCCCTATCGAGCTGCTCCCGTTGCAGAGCCGCAAATCGATTTGCCAGGTATCCGCCGAAGAGGCGTTCAGAGTGTGTTCCGGACCTTGAAAGCGCTGCTAAATACTTCTTGATCTCTACGAACGTCAGTGTACCGTCGACAAGTTTTTTATAGACGTCCATATCCTCAACGGTGAGGTCCTCCACGTGGAAATCGGGGTTTGGTCCACGGTCTTCGCCGAGGAGATGAACCGTCTTCCCTTCTGTCATTTCCTCCTGCTGCAGTTCCAGAATTTTCCGGCGGAATTCCTTAAGACCTCCCTGCTCTTCTACTTCGGACGGCACCGGCGGTCTGTTGAGTTGATCTTCGGTCATGGCAACTAGAACTGGTGAATGAACCGTAGGTCGTCCAAGAAGAAGAGCCGCATGTCGGGCACCTGGTACTTGATCATCGCGAGCCGGTCCGGCCCCATGCCGAAGGCAAATCCCTGCCAGTCGCGCGGATTGTAGTGTGCGTACTCGAAAACGCGCGGGTTTACCATCCCCGCTCCCATGAGCTCGAGCCATTTCCCTTTGAACTTTACGTCCACCTCGACGCTCGGTTCGGTGAATGGAAAGTAGCTCGGCCGGAAGCGGAACTCGAGCCGCTGGCCCGCGAAGAGTTTCTTAAAGAATTCCTCGACGACGAACTTAAAATTGGCGAGTGTGATGTTCTTCCCCACCATGAGCCCCTCGAGTTGGTCGAAATTTATCTCGTGTTTCGCGTCGCTCGCATCGTACCGGAAACAGCGCCCCGGCACGATGATCTGGAACGGCGGCTCGTGGGTCTCCATGTAACGCACCTGCATCGGGCTCGTGTGCGTCCGCAGCAGGAGCCGTTCCGTCGGGTCGGTCGACTGCCGCGTACCCTTGATCCAAAAAGTATCCCATGCGTCGCGCGCCGGATGGTCCGGCGGGATGTTCAAGGCATCGAAATTGTAGTGTTCGTTCTCGACCTCCGGTCCCTCGACCACCGAAAAGTTCATACCGACGAAGATGCGCCGTATCTCGCGGTCGAGTTGGGCCAGGGGGTGCACGTGGCCGCGGGCGAGGCGCTTGCCCGGGGAGGAGAGGTCGATGGGACGTTCTGAAACCTGAAACCTGAAACCTGAAACCTTCTCTTGAAGCGCCGCTTCGAGCTCCTGTTTCAATGCCTGCGCCTGCGGACCCAGCCGACGACGCTCGTTGAGCGGCAGGTCTTTGAGGGAATGCAGCACCGCCGCGACCTCACCCTTCCGGCCGAGGAACCGGACGCGCGCTGCCTCGAGCGCCGCCGCATCCGCGGCGGCTTCGATAGCCGAGAGGGCCAACTTCTTAATAGCGGTGATATCCTTCATTGCCCTGATTCTAACAGAAGTGTCGCGAAAGGCAAAAGAAATCGGGGCCCTCAACGAAGGGGCCCCGAATTGACGCGGACCTGCACTATCCTACTTTTCCACGGGAGGGAAAGGAGCTTTTCCTTTTCCAGGGAACAGAAAGGCAAGAAGAAAAAGGAGCGCTACTAATCCGCCCAGAAACTCATCCATACTTATACTCATCGGCTTTTTCTTTCCTTTCCTTAAATTTCGATGCGATGACTGGTTTGGTTATACCGCAGCCACGGAAAAGAATCAAAACAATATTCCTCTTCACTCTTTACCCGGCGCGAACAATATGCTACATCGGAGAACGGTACCTGTGGAGGAACGCGTCATGGGCATACGTGCGAACGACACTATGGGCATGGCGTGGATGCTATCCATCCTTGCCGTGGTGATTTCTTTTACCGTGCCGTGGAAGTATCTGTTTGCGCAGCTCAAAATCGGCCGACCGAAGCAGCGGAATTGGAGACACCACATTGATTTGTTCGACTAGTGGCGTCGGCAAAAACTGGGGCGCGACTCGCATTTTTCCACAACGGGGAGAGCGACGCGCCCATTCTCTATATACACCACAGATCCCTTCCCAAGGGCGGCAGACCCAAACCTACCCTCTGGCTGATATCTAGAGTAGTCTTGTACGCCGGAAGTAAGGGTGTGCGTTTGAGGGCCGTTTTTCGTCACTTTTTTGTGTATCCGGCATGGAGTTGCCCCCAGGGTGGCTCCGGGTTACCATTGAAATTGGATGTTCGATAATTGAATAGAGCATGAAGCAATGACAAAGAGGAGGCCTAGTGAGAAAGCTACCGAGTTTGCTGTTATTAGTAGTATTCGCGGGTCTGCTTCTCCGTGATGCCCTGGCGATTCCCACGAGGGTTACCAGCCTGGCGTACACTCCGGTGAACGGCACCAGCATGACGCTGTCGTGGATCGTGCCTACTCCGGGGTCCGGGGTGCTCGTCTCAAACGACCTAAGAACGAGCGCAACCGCGATCAATACGCTGAACTGGGTGAGTAGAACCAAGGTGAACGGAATACCGACTCCCGGCACACCGGGAACGTATCAGTTCTTCACGGTGACCGGACTAACGCCCAGCACGACGTACTATTTTGCGCTCAAAGTGCAGGATAGTACTGGCTGGTCGACGATATCAAATCTCGTCGTAGCAACCACGTACGGCGCCACAAAAAGTGTCGCGCTTGCGTGGGACGCCCCGACGACCTACGTGGACGGAAATCCGCTCACTGCGCTCATGGGGTATAAGATCTACTACGGAACCGCGTCGGGATTGTACGATCAAACACCGATCGATGTCGGGAACGTGACCAGCTTTACGGTCACGGGTCTGTCTTGGGACACGGTGTACTACTTTGTAGTGACCGCTCAAGATGCACAGTACCTCGAGAGCGACTACTCGAACGAGGTCTCATGGTAGGAGCAAAAAAGAGGCGGGCGCCGGAACTCTGTTCCTGCGCCCCCCCCTTCTGATGCTTGCTATTTTTTTATACTTGAGTATAGGATGGGCGCGTGACAGGAAACGGCCTCATTTGCCACATCGCTCGTAAATCCTTGGTGCGGGCGTGCGTCCTCTCTATCTCGCTGCTCCTCGCCATCGGCGCGCAGCAAGCGTTCGCCGCAGACCAGTGGGATACCGTTACCCCTACGAGCACTACAGGATATACGTTCACCACCATCGCAGTGATGGGTGATTACGTGTACCTCGGGACCGACCATGGCGTATACCAGAGCGCCGACCGCGGCGGAACCTGGGATCAGGTGAACTCGGGCCTCTCTAATTTGAACGTGAATGCGATCGCAATAGGATGGACCTACAATGGCACCACCGCGTACGAGATTAGCTCATCGTCTCCGGTATTCGTCGGGACCGCGGGCGGTTTGTTCCAGAAAACCATCGGGGGTACGACGTGGACGTCAGCCAGCACAGGACTCGCCGACACCAACGTAAAAGACATCGAGGTCGATCAGTTCCAGGCGACGCAGGGAACCATCGCCGACGTCTATGCCGCAACGCCGAGCGGCGTGTTCAGGAGCGATGACACCGCAGCGAGTTGGGCGCTCGAGAACGCCGGGATGGCCGGCGAGCAGGTCATAAAAATAGCGTCAGATTTCGGGAACGGGGTACTCTATGCGCTCACGGCGTCGAACAAACTGTATGCGAGCAGTCTGTTCTCCGCTTCGGGCGTAGACGAGAGCTGGTCCAGTATCTTTACCGGAGGCGGATCAACCATGGAAGATGTCACCATACTGAATCCTGTCGGCCAGATCGACTGGCTTGCCACGACGGGCGGGATCCTGAAGAGCGACACGACCGGCCAGAACTGGACAGCGGTCAATAGCGGGCTCGCCACCGGCACGGTGAACACGGTGGCGAGCGACTATTCGGACGGGAACATCTCCTATGCGGCGCTTCCCGGCTCGGGCGTGTATCGAACAACGAACGAGACCTTCAAAACACCCGCGTGGCTGCCGATAAACAAGAACCTTTCCGATCTGAACATCACGGAGGTGAGGACAGACCCTGCGACCTCCACGCTCGCCTATGCAATTGGAACGCAGGGAGTGTACCGGCTCACCGTGAGCAATCCGTACATTGACCTGACGCCTCCGTCGACGATCACGGATCTCGCTGCAACCTCGACGACGGCGACGACGGTCACGCTCACCTGGACCGCTCCCGGCAACGACGGAACGTACGGCACCTCGACCACCTACACCGTGCGGTATGCGACGTCGACTATCACCCAAAGCACGTGGGCGAGCTCAACGACGGCCGGCGGCCAGCCCACACCGAAGGTATCGGGAACTCCGGAAACATTTGTCGTGCAATCCCTAAACGCCAGCACGACGTACTATTTTGCCGTACGGGCACAGGACGCCGCGATGAACGAGTCCGCTCTCTCGAATATCGCGTCGACGAATAGCGACACGACGCCGCCGACCACTCCCGTCGGACTTGTCGCCACCTCCACCGCTTCTACGCAGGTCACGCTCTCGTGGGCAACATCGACCGATAATGTTGCCGTTCTGGGCTACCGCATACAGCGCGCGACCAGCACGAACTCCCTCGCACAGATCGGCACCGCGACCACGACGGCGTACACCGACACCGGCCTCGCGCCGCTTACCGTCTACTGGTACGCTGTCGCCGCGTACGATGCTGCCGGCAACGTCTCCACGTCCTCCGCAAGCAGCTCGGTGACAACACTGCCGTCGGCACCGCAGAATGTCTCTACGAGCGTTGATTCCTCATCCCAGATAACACTTTCCTGGACCTCGAGCACGGAGGCGATCTCGGGCTACAAGGTATACCGGGGTGGCACCCTGATCGCCACCGTCCCAACCTCAACGACATCCTACTCTGACACGGGCCTCTCCGCGGGGACATCATACTCATATAGTGTGGCCGCCTATAACGCCAACGGTTACGTATCGGTTTTCTCTTCGGTATCCGCCTCAACGGCACCGGCTCCGTCAACAGCACCGGCTCCGTCCAGTGGGGGTGGAGCCGGTGGAGGTGGAGGTTGGGGTGGTTACGACTACACGACACTGACGCAAAACTCATCGACCACGGGCGAACAATCCCCCTCAACGGCTCTACTCTCTCAATCATTGTCTCCCCCGCTCCTCACGAAGACGCTCTCCCGCGGCATGAAGAACGACGAGGTCCTGCGTCTTCAAAACTTTCTCATTAGGCAAGGGTACCTTAGTGTAGATTCCGCTACGAGCTTTTTTGGGAACGGCACGTTCCAGGCCGTGCAAAAATACCAGTGCGCAAAAAAAATCGTTTGCGGGGGCAGCGAGTCTTCGACCGGCTACGGTGTCGTCGGGGCAAAGACCAGGACGAACATCAACTATGTCTACCAGATACTTCAGCTCATTGACGTCCTGATGCAAAGAGTTCTCGACCTCCAACACCAGCTTGTGCAGCTGCAGAAATAGTATACGTTTTTTATTGCGGGGGTCGCCTGCCTACCGGCGGGCAGGGAATCTCACACGCTCGCCTCAGGGATAACCGAACTTTACTAGATTTAACTTCTTTTCTCTCCGCCAACCTTTAATTTGACATTCACGCTTCAGTGCCTCTGCTTTGGTTTCAAACTTTTCTGAACATAAAACCTTAATGACTTTACGGGAGCGTGTGTAGTGCCCACCACTCCCTTCCTTGTGAGCCTGAAATCTTCTCTCTAAATTGTTGGTAGCCCCGACGTAAATGCTGCCATCTCCACATAGAAGGAGGTAGGTGAGCCACATTTAGTTATTATTCTAAATCTAAAACCACTCCGAATGGAATAACCCTAGTCGCCCTTCGGCAGGCTCAGGGCACTTCGACTCGCCCAATGCAACTGCTTGCACTGAGCGAGCGAAGTGAGTCGAAGTGTTGCGGGGGCCGGAATCGAACCGGCTTCAGGAGCTTATGGGGCTCCTAGGAAAACCATTCCCGTCCCCCCGCGGCGTGTACAGACCGAATGCTTCACCAGTATAGAGCGTGAGCGGTGATTGTCAAAATAAAAATCCGTGCTAGAATCGTTTTGTAGGGACGCCAGGGCAGCTCGATGGCCGAGCGAGGCTTTCATAAGGCCGAGGTTGTGGGTTCGAGTCCCACCCCTGGCACCATGGACACTAACAAACAGATCAATGGTGAATCGCCCCGACGCGGCGGGGACGTTGGCGCACCATGACTACTCTCATCGGATTCGGCGGAGCGCTCATCGTCCTCATCGCCTTCGTCCTAAACCAGATACACAAACTGAACGAGGACGATACGACCTACGACGTCCTGAACCTCGTTGGCAGCGCCATGCTCGTCGCGTACGCGCTCATAATACGGAGCTACCCCTTCGCAATACTCAATCTCGTCTGGGCGGGCGTATCCTTAAGCGATGTCGTCTCCGACGTGCGGCGAGGCCCCCAGAACAAAAAGCCGCCGGAGCAGCGCTCGTTCCGATGAAGATCGCCGTTCTTGGTTTCGGGCGCGAAGGACGATCGCTGTTCAGATTTCTCCGGCGCGACCGCGCGCACCGCGGCGCGGAGCTTTGGATCTTGGACCGAGCTGCCTCGACGGTCGTGCCCCGCGGCGTCAAGGCGCAGCTGGGCCCCCGCTACCTCAAGAACCTTAGCCGCTTCGACCTCATTTTCCGCTCCCCCGGAATCCCCCGGAGCCTGCCGGAACTCCAAAAAGCGCACCGGGCGGGTGCCCGTCTTTCGTCGCCCACCGAGCTGTTCTTCGAACGCTGCCAGGCAGCGATAGTCGGCATCACCGGTACGAAAGGTAAGGGTACCATGGCAACTCTGCTCTATAGGATGCTTGTGGCTGCAAAAAAATCCGCGGTACTCGCCGGCAATATCGGCGTACCTGCTCTCGATACACTCTCCCGTATTCGGCGCGGTACGATCGTCATCCTCGAGCTCTCGAGCTTTCAGCTGCAGGACCTCCGGACCTCGCCGCACATCGCCGTGGTGCTCGACATCTTCCCGGACCACCAAGACGTCCACCAGAACCTCCGCGAGTACTATGAGGCGAAGGCGAACATTGCCCGCCACCAGCGGCCGGGCGACATCGTGTTCTCCTTCAAGAACGATGCCGGCAGCGCGCGGATAGGAGCACAGAGTCGCGGCAGAAAGATTGCCGTCGACGAAGGCCGCTTCTCGCCCTTCGGACCGGACAATCTCCATATCCGCGGAACCCATAACTTTCGGAACGCCGTGATGGCCGCGACGGTCGCCGCGACACTCGGCGTCCCGAAGGCGGCCATCCTGCGCGCCGCAAAGCGTTTCCGCGGCAACGAGCACCGGCTCGAACTTGTGCGGACGCTCCACGCCGTCACCTTCTACAACGACTCGGCCTCCACAAACCCGCAGACGGCCGCGGCCGCCATTCGCTCCTTCCCCGGCGCACCGAAGGTGCTCATCGCGGGCGGCTACGACAAAGGGCTCGACTACGCGCCGCTCGCCCGCGCACTCCGGAGCGTCCGCCGCGAGATGACCGCCGTGGTGCTCTTCGGCGCGAACCGCGAGAAGGTGCGCCGCGCCATCAGCGCGACCGGCGTACATATTGCGGCCGCGCCGAACCTCCGCGCCGCCGTCCGGACTGCCTTTCGCGCCGCGAAGCGTTCTTCACCCTCGGTCGTCCTCTTCTCGCCGGGAGCGGCGAGCTTCGATATGTTCACGAGCTATGCCCACCGGGGGCTTGCATTTAAGCGGCTTGCGCGGGGCTTGACGCGGTAGCGCCGCGGCGAGAGAATGCAAACAGAGGCTTAGCTTGACACGTGTTCAATATCAACATAGTAGAGAAAGGAAACTATTGTGGAAACGAAGAAAGGAAAGTTAAACCTCATGTGCGGCAGGGAGAGCTGACCTAATGCTTGCGTCCGAAGGCAGCGATGCCAGACGAGTAGCTCAACGGTCCTCTCTTCCTGCCGTTAACCATTTCATGTCCCACCAATCGGGACATTTGTTGTTATGGGAACGAAATGAGGTGCCCAAGAACGAGCGTTGGCGGAACCAACCCGATATTCCCGCTCGACGTTCCCCACGGTACGGTGCCCGAAACCTCATAGCCATCCCCGGGGATGGCGATAACTTTTTTTACGAAAGTTTCCCGTTCGTTCTTCGGATTTCTGAAAACGATAAAATTCCCGGCGCGCGGCCGGCGGAGCGAGCTCGCCCAGTAACTTCTCCCCGGCACGAGGTCGGGCCACATACTCTCGCCCTCGATCTTCACACGAAACAGAAGCGAAATGATTCCCCTTCGCGTTATTACCTCATCGATTCGCATTATTCGCGATTACTCAGAACAGCTTGTCGGTGACCGCTTTATAGGCGTCGAACCGGCCCGGATCCCCTTTGGCTTCATAGAACATTTTTGCGATGTCGTCGACGGCGCTCACGAGCTGCTTCGCCGCCTCCTCGTTCACCTCCTGCTTATTCTTCGAGCAGAGCTTCGCCGCCTTCCAGAAAACGCCATGGAGTTCCGGGAACTTCGCAAGGTGCTCCTCTTTGAAGAAGTCCGACCAGAGGATAGAGAGCTCCCACTTACAGCGTTCCGCGTGCTCTTCTTTGACGGCGATGCGCCGCCCAACCATACTCACATACCCGACGGTCGCCGCGTGGTCGCTCCACTCCTTCGGCCCATGCACATCCTTGAGCTGAAGCACCATCCGGAGGACGGTCTTCGCCGCGATCTTGGCCGGTGTCGGGTCGTAGACCCCGCACGGCACGTCGCAGTGCGCCTGCGCTGTGACGGTTTTAATAAAATTGAATTTGTTATTCATAGTACCATTCTACTATACCGGCGACGCGCCACCAAGACTGCTGTGTGCCTTCGCCAGTGTTTCTGCTAGAATCAAGGATATGCCAGAACCCATCATCGATAAGGTGGCCCTCGAACACCTCGCACGGCTCGCGCGGCTCCACCTCGCGCCCAGCGAGGAAGAATCCTTGCTCAAAGATCTCGCGAAGATACTTGACTACTTCGGCGAACTCAAGGCGCTCGACACGGCGAACATCGAGCCGATGAGCGGCGCCACCCGGACCATGAACGTTTTCCGTGAGGACACGGAGCGCGAGAACACGGACCAGGGTGCGGGCACCGAGAGTTTTCCCGATACGCGGGAGGAGTTCCTGAAGATACCTCCCGTGTTCGAGTGACACCATGGACATCAACGGCCTCACTATCGAGGGTTTCCGGAAGGGGTTGCTCGCGAAAGAGTTCTCCGCCCGCGAGGCCGCACGCGCGCACTTCGAGGCGATTGGGGCGAAGAACGGCGACCTGAACGCCTACCTCCATCTTTCCGAAGCGCGGGCTTTTGAGACGGCGGGCATTGTCGACCAGATGGTCGCGCACGGCGATGAACTGCCCGAGCTCGCCGGTGTGCCGATGGCGCTCAAGGATAACCTGCTCATCAAGGGTGAGCGGGCCACCGCGGCGTCGAAGATACTCGAGAACTACACGGCGAGCTACGACGCCCATGTCGTCGCCAAACTCAAGGAACAGCACGCCGTTTTCCTCGGGAAAACCAACCTCGACGAATTTGCGATGGGCGCTTCGACCGAGAATTCCGCGTTCGGCGTCACCAGGAACCCACACGACACGAGCCGCGTCGCGGGCGGGTCGTCGGGCGGCTCGGCCGCCGCGGTCGCCGCGGACCTTGCCGTGGCGGCCTTGGGATCGGACACCGGCGGTTCCATCAGGTTCCCTGCAAACCTCTGCGGTGTCGTGGGCCTCAAACCAACCTACGGCGCGGTCTCCCGCTCGGGACTCATCGCGATGGCATCGGGATTCGACCAGATCGGCCCCATCACGAAGACCGTCCGTGACGCGGCGACCGTCTTCCGGGCTATCGCCGGACGCGACGGGCAGGATTCAACAAGCCGGGACCACGACTACGGCGATGAGCTCGCGAACCCCGACCTCGGCCGCGTGCGCGGCCTTACGGTCGGCCTCCCCGCCGAATATTTCATCGAGGGCCTCGACCGGGACGTCGCGGCCGCGATCGACCGCGCGATCGAGCGGCTCAAGAGGCTTGGCTTGAAGTTCAAGCAGGTATCGCTCCCGCATACGAGGTATGCGCTCGCCGCGTACTACATCATCGTTCCCGCCGAGGTGAGCTCGAACCTCGCGCGGTTCGACGGCATCCGGTACGCGCGAATAAAAAGTGACCGGCCGGGAAACGCAAATCTGATGGATATCTACCTCGATCAGCGGGGACGCGGGTTCGGACCGGAAACAAAACGGCGCATCATCCTCGGCACGTTCGTACTCTCCTCCGGCTACTACGACGCCTACTACACGAAGGCGCAGAAGGTGCGGGCTCTTGTCGCGCGTGATTTCGCGGAAGCGTTCGAGAGCGTCGACGTGCTCCTGACGCCCGTATCCCCGACACCCGCCTTCACAATCGGCGAGAAGGCCGACGACCCGCTTTCGATGTACCTCGTCGATATCTTCACCATCACGGCGAACCTCGCGGGCATTCCGGGGATATCGATACCCGTCGAGCCGCCACGGGAAGGCTGCCTCCCGGTAGGGTTCCAGCTCCTGGGCAAACCGTTCCGCGAGGCCGACATCTTGGGCATTGGGCAGTACTACGAACAGGAGACCGCGTGAACCCCGTACCACGCTTTTACAGGCGTGACTTTGGGGCATTATGCTTCGCGCCTTTTTAGCATTCATCCCCGTGTTTACACACGAGGTTTTCTGTGTGGTACGGGGTGAACGCGGCCTCCTCTAGAATAATGCTGCCACCGCCAGCGGGGTGCTACGGCTTGGTCGATGTTGCCGGTGGTGGGGTCACTGGCGGTGTCTGTTTCGTTGACGTCGCTGCTGGGGTTGCCGGTGGGGTTGCCGTCGTTGACGAAGTGGTGCTCGGCACCACGATCGGTTGGTCGTTCACTCTTGTGACGGTAATATCCTGCGACTGTATGAGGTGCGTGCCGGTGAGTTTTACGGCGGTTCCCGCGAGCGGCGCGAGCGCTCCGGCGACGCCGGGGTCTTTGTAGTTCTTCACGTAGAGCACGATGCCGCGTTTGGTCGTGATGAAGTACTGCGTTGTCGTACTACCGGTGAGCGTCCCCATAATATCGACCGGCACCTGCTCGGTCGACGTCACGCTGAGGAGGCGAGGATTCGTGAAAATTGAGAGCTCGTTCGAAAGCTCCTGGTTATCGCTCGTGAGCGACTGCAGCTGGGTGTCAGTATCTGCCTGCTTCTTGGTCAGACCCGCCACCTGTATCTTGAGCGTATCGCGCTCGGCGGTGAGCTGATTCATCTGTGCGGTGAGGCCACTACTCGACGAGAACTGCAGGTAGAGGAAGGCGGCGAGGACGATGATGATGAATACAAGGACGCCGGGGAGAATAAATCGGCTCCACGAAGCGGCTTGCCCGGGGCCGGCTGCGGTGGTCGTGGTCTTTATAGCCACCCCGGCCGGCGCTACCTTCGGGGTCGCCTTGAAGACGGGCTCATTGCCGTCGCCGAACGCTCCGCCGCTGCCAGTCAGGACCACGTCCCTCGTCGACGGCGTTCCTGCAGGCGCCTTGACGGCTGGGCCAGCAGGGCTCGCGGTTGTGGTCGGCCCCGGGCCGACCGGAGCAACCTTCGGCTGTTCCGCCGGTCGTGCCGTCGAAGCGGTCGCGATCGCTTCGTCAACATCGGCCGCGGGCCACCCCGCTTGGACGAGCGCCTGTTTCACCACCTCGACCGTCACCCCGCCGCCGAGCTGCTGTTTGATGTAGTCGCCGAGCTGCTGGTTCGCCATAAAAATCTGAACTTCGTTGATGATTTGAAACGATGACCTTTGGCCGGACATCTCCGGTACATCTTTAGTATAGCAAATCGCCCGCGAAGGGCAGTGCATAACTCCGGCGCCTGCGGACCCTCGCCGCTGGAGCATTGTCCGCCATCCTTTGGGCGGGTACAATGGGACGCATGGTGCTCGCGCCACACGCCATCTGCGGCGCCGCCGTCGCCATTCTCCTCCGGCGGCACCCCGTGCTCGGTCTTGCCGCCGCGTTCGCAAGCCACTTCGTGCTCAACCTGCCGCCCCACTGGCACTATGAGCTCGAATCGCTCCACCGGAACCCCGCCGACCGCCGGACCGACTACATGGTCTTCTATAGGACGTTCCTCAGAGACCTTGGTCGCACCGGCCTCGATGCCGCGATCGGCCTCACGCTCACACTCGCACTCGTCGCCCACCGACCGGCGCCGGAGGTCGCGCTCGGTCTCGCCGGCGCGGCGCTCGGCCTCCTCCCCGATCTCCTGCAGCTCGCCTACTACCGTTTCCCGCGCTCGCCGCTCCGCCACCTCCAACGCTTCCACCGATGGGTCCATGTATCGACCGACCTGGACAGCTGGCCAGCGATCGGCATCACCGCCCAGCTCGCCACCGTCATTCTCGCGTTCTACCTCACCCGATTCGTCACTCTATGAGCAACACAAAGAAGGAGTCGTTCTGGCGACGCCTCGGCCCCGGCATCATCACCGGCGCTTCGGATGACGACCCTTCGGGCATCCTGACCTACCTCCAGTCGGGCGCCATGCTCGGCGTCCGCACACTCTGGACCGCTCTCCTCACGCTCCCCCTGATGTACGCCATCCAGGAAATGTGCGCCCGCATCGGCTTCGTAACCGATCGCGGGCTCATGTACCTCATCAAGCATCGCTACGCGCGTCCGGTGGCGATTACCGTCGCCGCCGTCTCCGTCATTGTCATCACCGTGAACGTCGGGGCCGACCTCCTCGCCGTCGGCACCGTCCTCGAGCGGCTCACCTCCCTCAGTCGATTCCTGTGGCTTCCGCTCGTCGCGGCTACCATCCTCCTCGGCACCATTTTCTTCTCGTACCGGCGGTTCGCCCGCGTCCTCATCTATCTCACGCTCTCCCTCTTCTGTTACGTCATCGCTACCTTCGCCATGCACGTTGACTGGACTGCGGCGCTCCGCGCCACGTTCATCCCAACGTTCGAGTGGTCGAAAAACTATATTCTCCTCGTGACAGGCATCCTCGGCACCACTATCTCGCCGTACCTCTTCTTCTGGCAGGCAAGCGAGGAGGTTGAGGAGGAGCGGGAGCGCATTGCCGAACACGTGACGCGGCGATTCGCCGTCACCAAGCGCGGGCTGAAGGACCTCGACCGTGACACGCTCCTCGGGATGCTCTTTTCGAACGTCGTCACGTGGTTCATCATCGCTGGCGCCTCCCAGCTCGGTGCGACCTACGGCGTACGCGAGATCGCGAACTTCGACCAGGCGTCGCTCGTTCTCCAACCCATCCTCGGCGCCTTCGCCTACTTCATGTTTGCCATCGGTATCATCGGGACCGGCCTCCTTGCTATCCCTGTCCTCGCCGGCGCCGTCGGCTACATCCTCGCCGAGGTTTTCGGGTGGCGCGAGGGGATGAACAAGCGGTTCCGGCAGGCACCCGGCTTCTACCTCGCCATCGTCGGCGCGACCGCCATCGGTATGCTCCTCTCCTTCCTCGGCCTCGACCCCGTGACGCTCCTCATCTATACCGCGGTCTTCTACACGCTCATCACGCCGCCCTTGATTTTTCTCATTATGCGCATCGGCAACGACGAGCGCCTCATGCAGCAGTATAAAAACTCACGCCTCTCGAACGTGCTCGGGTGGCTCACCTTCGCGGTCACCACTGCGGTGGCCGTCCTCTACCTTATCTCGCTCGCCTACTAGGGACCAGTGCCGCTCGTGCTAGCGTTCGCGGCGCACAAGGGCGTGAAAATTGCAGTCGGCAAAACGCGCGCGCGCTTCGCCGTTCATCTCGTCGAGCATGATGCCGATGCCTACCACCTCGGCGCCGGCGCGGCGGACGAGGCGGACCGCGGCCTGGCCCTGGTCACCGGTCTCAAACCAGTCGTCGATCAAGACCACGCGGTCGCCCGGTCGGACGCCGCGTGGGTACTTCTCTACCTCGAGCACCTTCGCGGTTCCCGAGTAGTCGATGCACGTATCAAAGAGCACGGTGCTCGAATCGTAGTCCTCCTGGTACATGCGGCCGTGCTTCCGCACGACGGCGAAACCGGCGCCGAGCTCGTAGGCGACCGCGCCGCCGATGACAAATCCCCGCGCTTCGAGGCCAACCACCTTGGATACCCTGAGGTCGCGGAACGGTTCTGCGAGGGCGCGAACAATCTTCCCGAAGAGCTCCGGCTCGGCCCACGGCTGGTAGATAGAGTGCGTTTCGATGAGGGTGAGGATGTGCTCTTTTTCAGCGGAAGAAAGCATGGAGTCTAGTATAGCCAAGGTGGCGCGGCGATGTCTACCGTGTGGCATCGCACGGCGGACGCACCACACTACTGACAGTGGGCGTCCGAATTATTCACATCGTAGGTCTTTGTACACGACCATTGAACCGTCGTCGGAATCCCAACGATGCGGAGGTCGGAACGGTCGAGCGTCACCGTGTTCACCATAACACTCACGAAGGGATCGGGGAGCGACAGCGCAACCTTGTGGCGACCGCCGAGCACCTGGATACGGACGGCCTTACGGTCGTTCGCGCCGACGGTCATGCTGACGGGCACCGTAAGCTGGCGGCGACGGTAGGTTTCGGTGGCACCCACGTCCGCCACCGCATCCTGCAGCGAAAACTCTCCGAAGACGGTCTGGGTGTCCCCGAGCGAGAACCGAATGATGGTCGGCTGAGTCGTGTCGATCGAACGAAATGAAAAGTCGAAGCCGAGCCCCATCACCGCAACATTGTGGTCATCGGTGTTCGTGATCTGGAGGTAGCTCTCGTTGGTGTTGTCCCGAAAGTTAGGATTGGCGGTCGCCATGGCGACCGTAACGAGGCCGGGGCCGGTCGTAAAATTCATCTGTTTCGTCCACCGGTCCTCGCCGCTCCCCGTAAGCGTTATGGAACATGTGTACGGTGTGCGGATGGCAAAGATAAAACTGTCCTGGTCGGCGTCGGTGGAGATGCCGCACGAGAACGAGCTCGTGAACACCGGCGCCTGGCCAACCTTGAGCGTACCGTCGGACGGCGGGAGCCACTTGAAGTCGAGGGTGTTCGCTGCAAGTACCGTATGAAGCTCGAGGCGGTAGGTGCCGTCGAATCGTTGCACCGGCGCGTACGTCGTCGCGTCGAGGAGGCGCCGGGCGGTGATGGGGACCGTTGCCGCGGACGGACTGCTCGTTTTCTTTGGTGCCAGTGGACTTGCGGTCGCCACCGCGACCGACGACGCCTTCTTCTGCTCGACGGTTGACGTCGCTTTCGTTTTCGTCGACACGGTCGTCGTTGCAGTACTCGTTGCCGTCAACTTCAGCAGCTCGCCGAGCGGGGTTGGAGTCGGCGTTGATGATGCTTTGAGCGGCGTCGAGGTCGTCGTTGATGAGGTCGCCCTGTCCGGCGGGATTGAGGTCGCTGTCGACGATGGCACCCCGCTCAGCGGGGTCGAGCTCGTCGCGGACGGCGTTGACGTCGTTCCGGCGGCAAGGATTCCGCCGCGGACGGCGTAGAGGTCGGCGGTGAGCCGTTCGACGGTCGTCTGGAGCTCCTCGTTCGTCGCCCGCTCGCGGACGTAGTCGCCGCGCTCGCTCAAGCCAAGGTAGATGACAGCGCCAAGCACGACGGCGATGCCGCCGAGCACGGCGAGAATTTGCGCGAACCCGGACCGATTGCTCGTCATGATTACGTGATACCGTGAGGGTAGCACAACCACCCCCGCGCTACAACGGCGCGGAGCACCTACCCTCACGACACGACCCGACCTCACGCACCATCCGCGTACGACAGTGAATCCGAGCCGTTCTCTCTACAGAGCTGGTAGTCCTTATCAAAAAACTTTTTGGAGATACAGAAAATGCCGAACGAGATGAATAAGGCGGAAAACACATCAATGGAGTAGTGCAGGTGTCCTACAATCACGCTCACGCTGCCGATCGCGGTGGCCACAAGGAAAAAATACCTGAACATTTTCCGGTCCCAGAAAATGAAAGCGAGCAAGAGCGGCAGACCGGTATGAGCGGAAAAGAACAAGTCGTTACCCGAGCTTATCCGGTGCAGCAGTTCGGTGGGGTCGATGAAGGATTGGTAGGGCGGCGGGGCCAAGTGTGTGAGCATCATAAAACCGGAACGGATCACGGTGAAGAGCGCAATGCTCTTGAGCACGAACGGGATCCGGTTCGGCTCATAGAGGAGAATGCCGCAGAGGATGATGATGAACGCGAGCGCTCCCTCGTTAAATATGAAATCCACATTCAAGACCGGTAGGTTATCGAGCAACAGGTCTGTCACAAAGTTGCTCGCGTGAGTGGCGGTGTAGGCGTTCGCGTAGTAGGTTCCCAGGAGGGCCACTCCGAGGAATAGGAACCCGATGATCACCTCAACAATGAAAGCCCTCTGGGACCAGAGCGCCCGGTGTTTTTTAAGAACCTCTGTCATCCTTCTCAGAATATCGGATTTGCGGGTACTCGTCCACGACCGGCTGCGGTAGAGACCAAGAAAACCCGCATCAAACGGCGGGTTTTCTTGTCGCAGTACTCGTCATCGGCTACCACTCCATAGAGTCCATATCCGGCGGCTGCGGGAACGCGGTGGAGGAAGCAGACGCTGCCGGCTGGTTCTGTGCAACCGGTCTGACGACTGGCCCCGCATCCGAGAACGCGGTCGACCGGAGCGGTGTTTGTGGAATCGGACGCATGCCGGAAGCCGGCACGGCCCTCGCCGCAACCACTTTCTGTTTGCCCCTCCGTCGGAACCATGCGACCAAAGCCACCACCACAATGATGGCGACGGTCATCTGCCACGTCAGGCGTCGCTCGTCGACGCCGGTGTTCACCGGCGCAACTCCCGCAAGGCCCGCGTCGCTCGTTAGAGGCGCAAGCTGTGCTGTTTGCTGCTCGTCTGTCGCTTTCTTTTCCGATGTTGCTGCTCCGCTACCCTCGGCGACGACCGGCGTCGGCTGCGCAGCCACCCGCGCCACTGCAGAAGCCACAGCGACTGGCGGCAGCGTGGAACTGATCGAGAGCAGGCTCGTTCGCACGTTGTCCAGGCTGGCGACGAGCGCCACCTTGGTTTCGATCGACACCTGTAGCCCGGCAAGCTTAAACCGCGCCTGAACGAGTGCCCCCTGAAGAGCCGTGAGTGCACCTGCGAGTGCCTCGACCTGTTGCTGGTCAAGAGAAACGCTCTGCTCGCGGGCGGCGACGGAACGCTGCATTTCGAACAGTCGCGCCTTGAGGTTGTCCAAGGCCTGGTTCAGCATCACCTTGTCGGCTGGCGAGATGGTCGGTTCAGACGCCACGGAAACGGCGTACGCGGGGAAAAACGGAGCGATCAACCCGAGCGCGGCTACCGCGCCGATCAGAACCTGTGTACCTTTTTTCATAGGTGTATACACGATCAAACGTATCGGCCTTTTCGTTACTATCCACCGTATCAAAGAGCTGTAGCTATTCGTTCGGTATGAGATGAAATGGGTTTTCAACCTGCTGCCCTGATTATATAGCAACACGGTTGCCGGTTACAGATGCCTTATCACAGAGGCTACCCTATGCGCAAATCCGGTCGCGGAGCAATGGGGGGGGCGGAAAATGGAATTTCCGTCATTGCGCCATTCGGCAGACCGTGCTATAGACATAAATAGAACCAATACAACCTAGGAGGTTGGTATGAAAAAACCCGCCTTGGCTTTGCTGTTCTCCATCGTCCTACAACCCTTCCCCGCTCCGGCACAGATCGGCAAGAATATCATCGATGAGGCGAAACAGCGGAACGTTTTCATTGTCGTCGAGACACGAGAAAACCGTACTCCGCCGTTCCGGTTCCTCGGGAAGAAGCACGGACAACACACCGACTCGGGAGTGATCTTAAGCGACGATTACATCCTGTCCGCCTGTCACCTGGTCCTGAATTCGGTCACCATCAACATTCTCGTCGGGATCAGCCTCGAACCGCTTACGATAGTGAAGACCGATCCACAGAGAGACCTCATACTTCTTCGCTCTCCGCTCAAATCCAGAATACCGCCGGTCAAGATGGCCGAGAAGACCACGGGGGGCGATCCGGTCTTCATCGTTTCGAATCCCCTTGGCATACTCGACAAAACAACGTACGGCTACCTGAACGGAGAAGAGCTGGGAACATTCTTTGACAAGAAGATGCGGCCCGAGCTCACCCTCCTCCTCTCGGATGCTTTCTGCATCTCTGGTTCGTCCGGCGGCGGCCTCTGGGACGCGTCCAACGCCACGCTCATCGGAATCGTGATCGGACTCCAGGAATTCGGGTTGCATTCGGTCATTGTTCCTGCCGAAGCTATCCGGGAGTTCCTGCGCGATACGCCGCTCGAGGGATTGCCGTGAGCAGCAAGGTCTTACACATAAATCTCCTCCGACCCCGGTCGGAGGAGATTTATTGATCCTTCAAGTTTTTCGTCCGCCGATCCTTCGGTCAGCGCCGTACCTCTGGCCGGTCGTACCATTCACGCGGACGTTCACTCATTCCTACGCGCCCTGCTTAGCGGGGCGGCCCACCCCCGTTCAAATCCGGTCGCAAAAAGGGCGACCATCGTGGACGACGTTAGAACCTGTTTTATAAAAGGAGAGAGGGTTTATACGCCAATTTTATCGGTGGAATAGAGTTATGGAGGACGCGAGAATCATCTAAAGGATTTCTTATTTTGCACAATTCCGGAAAAAACCACTTAACTAAGATTTATCCTTGTTTAAGGGTTTTTTCTACCTTCAAGACGTCGCCAGCTTTATAAACTCTAAAAAATATATTCGAGGTATATCCGGTAGTGATGGTAAAATCTGACTCTTCTTTTGGAACGATAAATATTATCTCTTGATTATTAGCGGTGGTATCGGGCGCCATGCAGCTCCCAGTAAATTGAGAACCCCTGACGTCGGGAAAGGTATAGGCGGTAGTATTTGGAACTGCCATATCTCCCTCCTCGTTTAATAGTCTTCTAAAATTTATCTGTAAGCACTGGGCATTTTTACTTCCTTTGGCTATCTTGAATGCTAGCCTCAAAGCGTTTACCTTTTCTCCCTCCTGATAAAAACCGTCCCCGGTTTTAGTTAAACCTGCTGGAGCACTGATTGAACCTAAGGCTACGCCAGTCAAAGAAAAAGTGGCTCCCTGCTCATCCCAGGAGAGTGGATATGGGTATTTAAAAGAGGTCTTGATTAACTCGGATTCGGTTTCTAGCTTGCCTAGAGATCTACTAAGGCATGTGGATGCCGTTTCTGCCTCATTACAATTTTGACCAGTAAGTTTTTGATATTCTTTTAGATTGCTCTCGATAAGAATCAAACTAGCCGAACTTGAGGCTTGAGATGCTTTTACTGAGACAAGTTCATCTTTTGTTAAACTAAATTCTTTCTTCAGGGAACTAACGGAAATAAATTGCCAAACAATAAATAGCACGCCGGTCCCGACGGCGACCGATAAACACAAAATCAAAAGTTTTGTTTTTTTAGAATTATCAATATCTGTAGGGGGATTAATTATTTGATTACTATCAGTAGACATTTGTTATATATGAATTTTATTTACATTAATATTATAACATGATCCTCGAACGAAAACTTGAGTTATGCACACACCCCTTGTTCGAATCCGGCCGCATAAAACAAAAAGAAAACCAGCCATAAAGACCGGCTTCGA
>Ga0315273_10000077_pt1 | contig 82508 bp, 79 predicted proteins | sample YL17G02_0_MG_FD_205753 | JGI IMG/M metagenome (GOLD analysis project Ga0315273, IMG submission 205753) | Sediment microbial communities from Yellowstone Lake, YNP, Wyoming, USA - YL17G02_0 | ecosystem: Environmental > Aquatic > Freshwater > Lake > Sediment | place: USA: Wyoming | collected... | reverse complement strand
ATTTTTTAAACGGCCAAGACGCCAGAAACGCCAAGTTTTGAAGCTTTTTCTCCGCGTTTTCAGTGATCTTGGCAGTAAAAATCGGATTCTGAACATCGAAAAACACTTCTCCGACAAGCTGCTAGATGAGATTATCCGACTCTCACCTCACTCGTTTTCATAAACTCCAAAAATCCTATCTCCGGGTTCAACTGTAGCTGCTTCTTGACCTTCGCTCAACACTAATAGAAAGCCGCGCCGACCATTATTCAGGAATTGAAGCGTGGTTTTCAACTCGGCTGCCGGGAGACGCTCATCCTGTTTATTAGCAACAAAATGGCCAAACTCATCGCACGGTGCAACGAACCTTACAACAGCGAACAATGATTTTTTGCCGGTTTTTACGCTCTCAATAATGATTTGCTGCCCGATATCATCCGTCCACACTTCCTGCGCATATTCGATAATAATGTTCTCACCCGCAGCGCCATCTACCATATGTTCCCCAAATCGCTTTCGCATTGCTTCGTAATGAGATGTAAAGCCAATGGAAACAAGATCTTTATTGTCGTAGGCCTTGTCGGGGTGGTTGATGTGATGAATATCGAGAACACGCTCACCTATAGAGGTAGTAGCCTCAACACCCAATGCTGTGATGAGCAGACTGTTTACCTCAACACGCCGCGACGGGTCATAAATGTCACCTGATGCGGATTCGATGATCAGTCCGGTTGGCTGTATCTGCACCAATTTGACTCTGCCCAAATCCTGAAATCTTTTAGCCATATCAAATCCTTATCTAGTAGAAAACCTGATGAAACGGTGGGGATCAAAGAATCTAATTTCAAAATCTTACCTTTTGAAGTTTGGGGTCATACATCGGCTTTAGCAAGGCTTTAGCAGGATAGCGCAAACCGGCTACATGAATCTCGTAGGTACCGCTTGTAATGTAGTCAGTGGTTACAATTTCGCCCTCGTTTTCCACAGGGCCAACCCCCACTGAACCACCTAAAGTATGTCCATAACCTCCAGACATGATATGACCAACGGATATTCCATCACGATAGATGATCTTTCCATGGTACAGCATTGGTTCCGGATCTTCAAGCAAAAATTGTATCATGTGATATTTTAGCCCGGTTTCTTTTCGACGCAGAAGCGCATCTTTATCAATGAACCCGCCTAAAAATGTGACCTGCCGTGTCAAAGTCCATGCCAAAAGGACAGAAGCGGACATCCGCGCGTTGACGAAGCCCACGGACACGCTCGCCGAAATTCAGAATCCACTCAGGGACAGCCGCGCCCAGTCCGAAGCGTCAACGTTCGTTTTATGTCGTACAATACATAATAACCAATACTTTCGATAAGGAGAAGTTCCATGAAGAAGATTCTGCTCGGCATCACTGCATTTCTGGTTATTGCGCTTGTTGCGGTGTATTGGTACATGTTGCCCACATTCAAAGTGGCTACCGGTTACACAGCCAAAGCGGTATGCTCCTATCATTTTCTTACCGGTCAGGATTTGGATAGCATCGTGGCCGAATTGCCCAGCAATCCGCTCGTTCCGTTCCTACGCCCCCAGGTTGACGAAACAAAAGGCGAAGCCACGGTAACGCTATGGGGATGGTCCGCCAAGCAGAAGGCGATTCTGCGACCGGGACTGGGTTGTACGCTCCTCGCAGGAAACGGCCCGTTCGAGACGCGCGCCGCGCTGGCGCCCCCGCCTGAGCCGCTTGATTCCAGTCAGCCCTGGCCCCTCGGCGATGCCGTCACTACCGAGAAATCACCCGCTCTGGAGGCTGTCCTGGACAAATGGTTCCAGGATCCCGACCCCGCCAACCCGCGTCGTACGCGCGCCATCATCGTGGTCAAGGATGGACAAATCATCGCCGAGCGTTACGGGGAAGGCTTTTCCAAAGATACGCTCTTCCAGGGCTGGTCAATGACCAAAAGCGTGACCAACGCCTTGCTAGGGATATTGGTTCAGCAGGGAAAACTCGACATCCACGCCCCCGCCCCGGTGCCCGAATGGCAGTCGTCCAACGATTCCCGCAAAGCCATCACGACCGACCAACTCATCCGCATGAGCAGTGGGCTGGAATTCAATGAAGATTATGGCGACCTCACGAATGGCGTGACGCAAATGCTTTACAACCAGGGCGATATGGCGGCCTATGCGGCAGCCAAACCATTGGCGGCCGCGCCCGACACCATATGGAATTATTCCAGCGGCACAGCCAACATCCTGTCACGCATCATTCGTGACACAATTGGTGGTGAGATCACCGATTATTGGGCCTTCCCGCAGGAGGCCTTGTTTCACCGCATTGGCGTAAACAGCGCCATTATCGAACCGGATGCTTTCGGCACCTTTGTCGGATCCTCGTATATGTACACAACGGCGCGCGATTGGGCGCGCTTTGGATTGCTTTTTGCGCAGGATGGCGTATGGAACGGCGAACGCATCCTTCCCGAAGGCTGGGTGGACTATATCCGTACGCCCACACCTCCCTCCTTGGGTGAATACGGCGGCATGTGGTGGCTGAACGCGGGCGAGCCGGGCAAACCAGAGACCAAAGAATGGCCAGATATGCCAGATGATATCTTTTACGCCGATGGTCACGACGGCCAATCCGTTGTGATATTCCCTTCGCAGAATATAATCATCGTCCGCCTCAGCGTCAGCCGCGACGGCGCGTGGGATATGGCGGAGTTCCTGGCGGATATCATGGCGGCGGTGGAAGAGATTAAGTAGGAGTCTCTTACTGGATTCTTGCGTTGGCTAAAATGACAACCTCCGAGCAGACTGCATCGGAGGTTGTTTTGTTTCATTCACCCATCCTCTCATCGGCTCTAACACGAAGGCTTGCATTGCGACCACAGGAAGCGTCGAAACCACTTCCACGCACTGAGGTGGTTGTCGACTGGCGTAGCCGTATCGAGACACAGGGTTTCAACCCGCCGACCTCCCCAGCACACGGACACGCTCCCGAAATTCAGAATACGCTCAGGGACAAGCGCCCCCAGCCCGAAATGCAATGGGACGCGGACGAGCGCTGATTTACGCGGACACCTGCACTTGCGTCAGGTGCAAGTGAAACACAGAAAGATTCCGTGTTCATCCGCGTTGATCCGCGTTTTCCGCGTCCCGTTTTTGTAATGTTTGCTCTCACGGACACACCCGCCGAAATTCAGAATACGCTCAGGGACAAGCCCACCCAGTCCGAAGGACTTCCATGAACTGAGGCAGGGTTTCAACCCGCCGACCGCCCGAGTACACGGACACACCCACCGAAACCCAGAATTCGCTCAGGGTGAGGATGAATGTCAGGTTATTTTTCCTTTCGGCTGAACCGAACTTGGCCAGGTTGAACGACCACAAAAGCATTCACAAGTTCGACGCCGTACTGTTCCACCAATTGCAACACTGATTGTCCAAGCGTGGAGCGCAGGTTATTGGGGAATCGAATTAAGATCACACCTGCAGAAGCAGAATGGCTGGCAAATACCAGCCATCCGAAGTCTTTATCTTCCGTCAGCAGAACACGATTTTCGCGGTGGGCTTGTTCGATCAGGTCGCTATCCACGGATCGTTGCATATATTCACTGACCGCCAGAACATCATGACCCTTCGCCCGCAAGGCGCGAACAACAGCGAAGTCACAACTTTCATCTGCGAGAAAACGCAAATCACTCATGCCACAGTTTGTAGGATGATGGTTTCATGCGCCAACATGCTGGCTGCATAAGCAAGAGCCGCCTGAATATCAATTTTTGTCAGGCGGGGATAGGCATCCAGTAAATCGGCTTCGGTCGCGCCTTCGCTCAACTTGCGAAGAATCAACTCAATGGGAACACGCGTCCCTTTGATGACTGGTTTGCCGAGCATCACTGCAGGGTTGACCTCAATACGTTCTAAAAATTTTTCAGGCATGGTTAGCTCCTTCAATCGCTGAAGCAATTATACCAAGAAGGTATCGTACCAAGCCCGAAGCGACTCCCATTTGCGCGCCATCCACCCATTCATCCTTCACATTTCACGCGAAGCGTTCATCCTTTCTTTCCCCCACGGACGCGCCCGCCAAAACCCAGAATCCGCCGCAGGGACAAGCCCACCTAGTCCGAAGTGATTCCCATTTGCACATCGTCCATTCGTTTATTCGTGGCTTTCCATTCGTGGATGGTTTTTCCCCCACGGACACGTTCCCTGAAACCCAGAATCCGCGCAGGGACAAGCCCACCCAGACCGAAGCGACTCCCATTTGCGCACCATCCACCCATTCATCCTTCATATTTCATCCTTCATCCTTTCTTTCCCCCACGGACACGCCCGCCGAAACCCACAACCCGCCGCAGGGACAAGCCCACCCATTCCGAAGCGACTTCCCATTTGCACATCGTTCATTCGTTCCCCATCAGTTGACACCCCACCGCGGTGAAATCGTTCTGCGTGCAATCAATACCAATTAGATTTCTTCCTCATCAGAAGAAGTTATGCTAACAAAATCGATTAAATCTTTTCCAGTGTATCTTCGGAAAATAATTCTTGCGACAAAATAAGGAATGAAAAAAACGAGACCTAAAACTGCTATTAGCAAAGAAATAAGGCCTCTTGACAAATAAGAAATAATTATTATAAGCAATTCAAGCAAGATGGAAATAAAGTAAATAAAATAAATTATGATGAACACTAAGATATCTAACGTTCTTTTCAAGATTTCAATCAAACCTGAAAACACATATAACAATCCCGACAAAAGATATAACACTATCCCAACTACAACAAATATTCCGAATGCACCTCGCAGTAGCAGTGAAGTGGTTATTAGCAACGGAATCACTATTAATGATTGTGCGTACAATGCAAGGTTTTCAAATACAGATGTTGTTGTGGAATTTGATAGAACATCAACGCGGTAAAGTGCTATCAAGGTAGAAAGCCCTATGGCTAAAATCAAATTAGATACAACAATTACGCTTACAATTCCCCTCGCTTTACCTTCCAATTTCCCCCAGTCTGAGAGATGAGTAAGTCCTAGTAAATCTCCAATAAATATACCCAAGATTAATGCTGTTCCCGCCGAAGAGACAACAAGCGGAATTGTTATATTATTTAAAAAGACAGGGATTGCTCCACTAGGAAAAAGAAGGTTATATGTATAAGCGCCTTGCGCAGCATCAGCATAAAGAAAGAAGAGCAATGCGATAAATTCTATCAATGCACCTGTAATTCTTTGCCCCTGATAGGGATTGCGTCTTGGCGTATCATATTCATCCCCAGACAGACCCTTAGGCAAATCTAGATATCGAGAACTTACTTGATCAAACATATTCCTCGCGCCATAAAGAAGGCGTTCTATTACATTTCGTATTCCAACTTGTGCATCAGCAAATAGGTTTAGTAAAGGATTACTCTTTTCTCTAGCAGAATACGTTTTAGAATTGAAACTAGCATCAATAGACATTCGCGAGGCTTTCAGCCTTTTCGTCAGCTCGGTAAATGGGGAATATAAAACATTAGAAAATATTTGCAGCAGAGATTTAACAATGTCATATCCCGCGCCCAAGATCAGCCACAAAATAACTGTCAAAACAATCTGACCAACAAGAGTACCTGTTAATGTAATATTGGTAAGTTTGGGGATGAGAACATTTTGAATAAACGGCAGACCCAAAACAATCGCTAAAACAAGTATTACCAACCCCGCAAGCATAGAAATAACTCTTGGGGAGATTCTCCTTGAAATATCAACTGTTGGTCTTGTACTAGTTTCTTTGGATGTAGATACCGAAGTAAATGTATCCAATGTTTCTTCCCAAGGATTTATTGTGCTGACAATCCTTTCTGCAAAACTTTCAAAACTGCGCGCTAGGGATAATCTGTCCTCGGTTCTCTCAGAAAGTACTGCTATTTCTTCCCCGAAAGAATACCTTGGGACATATTGCAATTGGACTTCATCAAAATATCTGGTCAAATCACAGCTTTGTAGTTGATAGGCGTCTTTAAAGGCATTCTCCAGTCTCTCTTGATATCCATTAGCCAAAGCATTAGTTTTGCCGAAACGCCATTCTTTCTGTAGCTTACTTTCAGCATTTTCAATTCTTGAGGCAAGCGGAAATATCATCAATGGACGTAGATCATCGGATTGTTTTCTGTAAGTTGTAGCTCTCCGAATTACCTCGACAACTCCAACTAGGCTCTGGCGGTTTGGCGTAAAGACAACGACCAGCTTTTCAGGCATAATACTTGTACAAATTCCGCTAATATCAGTGTAGCCTGTTCGCGAGTCTACCAATATATATTTATATTTCTTGCGAAGATATTGAGCAAATCTACTTATGACTAATGGATATTTATTAAAGAATTCTGCCCAATTAAATTCATTGACCCTATTCGAATACAAATCATCTTCAAAATTACCAGCTGGCATTAAAAGCAATGACGGTATCGTCAATTTAGCCAGATATTTTGGAATATTCAGCTCATCAAAAAAAACATCGGAAACTTCATCTTCAAGTTCTTTGGTTTCCAATCTTTTTCTGATTTCGTAAAAAAGATCTATCAAGCCCAATTGACCGATTGGTAAATCCGTTGGGACATCACCAGTTCCGATGAACTTCCCGTGGAAAAACTGATGAAGTCCTGGAGCCTCTAAATCCCAATCAATCATAAGAACTTTTTCATTGTTCGACTGTCTATTGGCCAGCAAACAGGCAATATTTGCTAAAGCCATAGAACGTCCTACACCACCTTTGTATGAATAAAACGTCAGAATTTCTCCGAGGAGCCGTTCCATCTTACACGCTCCTTCCAGGAAAAACTGGCTTGGGTGGCAACAAGGGCGTTAGCCAAGCAAGATCTTCTTCGATATTGGGGACTTCAAAAGAGCCGCAAATTTCGCAAGGATCATTATCCAAAGCATTTAGCTCGTTGCATCTTTCAAAAATGTACTTGGCGATCTTTTTTATTTCATCTTGATAGCGTTTATTTCGCAAATGCGAGTTACCGCATATGTGAAAAGCGTCAAATTTATAGTAATGACGAATCCCACTGACATAAGCAGGAAATATATCTACGCCTCTATAAACCACAGGGATAATTAATCCATGTTGAAAATTTCGCTGATATCCCAACATTTCCAACCGTTGGGTTTCCAAATTTTCCATTGCCTTATATTCGCGTGCACAATAGGTTCTGTCTTTATCAAAATAGGTTGGAGTATAAATCATCACCATACAAGCGCTCTCGCAAAGCGCAAGAGCCAATTCCCTGTTAAAAAAACACCCCCTCGCAACCTGGTTTCATCCCGATAGATAGGCAACGGAGTCCAAAGACGCAATTCTTGCTCCAGCGAGGAATGAAAAGTTCGCGCCAACTCTATACTTTGGCTTTTATAACTTATGAAACAAGAGTATTTTATCGGCATGGTGATTGATATTTTATCCTAAACTGGCTATTGATAGGGTGAGATTGTGACCATCACTCCCCCGTCGGCACCCAAATATTCTTCACCTGCGTGGACTCATGCAGGAACTCGTGACCTTCGCCCTGCTCGCGATCCATCCAATCGCGCGGCAAGCCGTAGCCGACCCACGTCCGCTTCATGTTGGCGGTGGACTCGTCCTCGACGTGATAACTGCCTTCCGCCGAGCCGAAGTACCAGACCGCGTCCACGTCTTCGTGCTGGACGAGAGTCTTGGTCAGGTGGTCGCGGTCGCCTGTGACGATGTTGACCACGCCGCCAGGCACGTCGGACGTATCCAGCACCTGATAAAAGTCCGTGGCGCTGAGCGGGAAGCGCTGGCTGGGAATCATCACCACCGTATTGCCGCGCGCGATGGCAGGAGCCATCAGCGAGACAAATCCCAACAGCGGGTATTCGTCGGGGCAGGCAATGCCGATCACGCCCACAGGCTCATTCACCGCCACCGTGATTCCGCGCAGGGTGGTCTCCTGGATGTTGCCGCCGTATTTATCCGCCCAGGCCGCGTACGTGAACAGCCGCTCCACCGCCGCGTCCACTTCGGCACCCGCGGACTTCTTCGTCCGTCCAGTCATTCCTGCACTGAGCGAAGTCGAAGTGTCCACGATTCGTTGTGCGAACTCCGCGTTGCGCGCGTCCAAATTCTCGGCGATGAAATACAGGATCTGCGAACGGTTGTATCCGTGCCGCATTGCCCAGCCCTGCTTGGCTTCGATCACCGCGTGCGCGGCTTCCACCGCGTTGCGGATGTCTTTGCGGTTGCCATCGCCGACCTGCCCGACGATCCTTCCCTTCGCGCCGAGCACCGTCAACGTGTATGCGCCATCGGGACGAACCTGCTTGCCGCCGACGTACATCTTCGGGGTGCGGTCGACGGGGGGCATGCTTCGCGAATGTCCATTTGCCCGACCCGCTTCGGGTCGCGCGGGACGCGCAGGGGTGTGCTCGCCCCAAGCCGACTTCGTCCCCTCGGCGGGCGCGGCAAAGTCAGGCCGCGGGCGATCCATCCATTTCGGTCGAACGTATTCGAACAGTCCCTCGCGTCCGCCCTCGCGACCGAATCCCGATTCGCGGTAGCCACCGAATCCGCCCGCCGCGTCGAACACGTTATGACAGTTGACCCACAGCGCGCCCGCCTTGATCTTGCTGGCCGCGTCGAGCGCGAGATTGATGTTCTCGCTCCACACGCTTCCGCCGAGACCGTAGCGCGTGTTGTTCGCCAGCGCGATGGCTTCCTCGGGCGTGCGGAATGTTAAAGAAACCAGCACGGGACCAAAGATCTCCTCCTGCACCGTCGACGCGGCAGGATCGAGGTCCGTGATGAGCGTGGGCTTGTAGAAGAGTCCCTTCGTGGGCAGTGTGATGTCGGGCTGGAAAACGTTACCGCCTTCCTTCTCGCCCATCTTCACCCAATAATCCACCGTGTCCCATTGCGATTTGTCCACGATGGCGCCCATGTCAATGGACTTGTCGAGCGAGTCGCCCACGCGCAGATGACCCATGCGCGTCTTCAATTTCTGGATGAAGCGCGGCGCGACATTTTCCTGGACGATGAGGCGGGAGCCCGCGCAACAGACCTGACCTTGATTGAACCAGATCGCGTCGACCACGCCCTCGACGGCCGCGTCCAAATCGGCATCTTCAAACACTACAACGGGACCCTTGCCCCCCAACTCGAGCGAGATCTTCTTCCCCGACCCCGCGGTGAGATGACGCAGTGTGCGCCCGATCTCGGTGGAACCCGTGAAGGCGATCTTGTCCACGTCGGGGTGCGTGACGATCATCTCGCCCGCCTTGCCGCTGCCCGTGATGATGTTGACCACGCCTGGTGGAAGTCCCGCCTCGGCGACGATCTCCGCGAACAACAACGCGCTCAGCCGCGTGTACGACGCGGGCTTTAGCACCACCGTATTGCCCATCGCAATGGCGGGCGCGATCTTCCACGCCAGCATCATCAACGGGAAGTTCCACGGGATGATCTGCCCGATCACACCGACGGGCTGGTAGTCGCGCAGTTCAGTTTCCATCAACTGTGCCCAACCCGCGTAATAGTAAAAGTGACGCGCCAACAGCGGCACATCCACATCCCGCGACTCGCGGATCGGCTTGCCGTTGTCCATGCTCTCGAGCACGGACAGCAAGCGCGAATGCTTCTGGACGTTGCGCGCAATAGCGTACATATACCGCGCCCGCACCACGCCTGGAGTCTCGCTCCACGATTCGAAGGCCGTCCGCGCCGCGGCGATGGCGGCATCCACATCCTTCTTTTCCGCCTGCGCCGTCTCTGCCAGCAACTCGCCCGTGGACGGGTTATAGGACGAATAGTATTTTGCCGCCTTGGGCGTCACCCATTCGTTGTTGATGAACAGCCCGAACTTGCGTCCATGATCATCCAGCCAAGCGTTGACCGCGGCAGGAGACTCAGGGGCGGGTCCGTATTCCATGGTTTTGAAGAGGTCGAGTAAGGTGGTCATTTGTTGCTCCAGTTCATTCCGTCATTGCGAGGAGGGGGCTCTTCCCGACGAAGCAATCCCCAATTCGGTGTAGGAGATTGCTTCGCCAAAGAACGGCTCGCAATGACGTAATCGTCTTTATCCCGTCGGCATATGATGTTTCGCGGCGTAGTGATCCGTATCATCGTTCGTAAGGCTGTAAACTTCGCAGTCCCTTCAACACTCGATAATGCTTGATATTGAACGTCGCGAGTTCAGCATTTACGCCAATTGCGGTCTCAGCAATCAAAGCATCGAGCAAACCGATATTGTCGCTCAAACGATGGGACGAGAAACTCGCCAAGGCGCGATTGCAATCCTCTTCATCAGGCCAGAAGAGCGGATAGGCTGACAGCGACTTCTCCAATTGCTTTTGTTCCTTCGCGTTTTGACACCCCTGAATTAATTCCATCGCCACCAACCCTGGGACGCCAATCTCCTGCGCGGTTTTCAACCATTCCTTGGCAGGTTCATAACCGCGCAGAATATCCACCATCACATCAGTATCGAGCAGAATCATGATGATTTCCTTCTGGTTTGCGCCTGCGCCCTAAGTTTCCGCGCATAGGCGACGCTATCGCCAATGTCTGTTCGATCTGCCCACATACCGACCAAACCAGATTTGAGCAAATCCTTGCCTGCCATTGGCTTGTTGACCTGTCTCACCTTCTCGATTAGGCGCGTGGCAAGAAGCAATTGTTGGTTAGGAGTCAAAAGGTCTGCTTGTTTGAGCAATCGTTCCACTGTATCAAGAGCCATAATTTTCTCGCTTTCTTTACGATAACAATTCTATCCCATCGGCATGTGATGTTTCGCGGCGTAGTGTCCTGTCACATAGTGATACAACTGCCGCTCCAAATCAGTCAGCAGGCTGGACGCGCCGATGCGGAACAGATCGGGCATCAGCCATTCGTCGCCGAGTTCTTCCTTCATCAGGGACTGCCACGCCATCGCTTGTTTGGCGGAATTAATTCCGCCCGCGGGCTTGAAACCAACTTTGTAGCCAAAGCGCTCCAGATAATCGCGGATGGCACGCGTCATCACCAAACTGACTTCCAGCGTGGCATTGACCGATTCCTTGCCCGTTGAAGTCTTGATGAAATCCGAGCCAGCCATCATCGCCACTAGACTGGCTTGATAGACCTGCTTGAGCGTGCCGAGTTCGCCCGTGGCAAGGATGGTCTTCATATGCGCCGCGTCACCGCAGATGGCACGGAACTGTTTAAGTTCATCATACAGGGATTGCCAGTCGCCAGTTAAAACATGGTAGCGGGAGATGACTACGTCAATTTCCTTCGCGCCCGCTTCGATGGCCTGCTCGATCTCGCCGATACGTTGTGGCAGAGGAGTCTGCCCGGCAGGGAAGCCTGTCGCTACGGAGGCAACTGGTATATCTGATCCGCGCAACGCTTCAACAGCGTCATGCACACGATTCGGGTAAACGCACACCGCACCGACGGTCACTTTCTCGCCATCGAGTCCCAGCCGTTCGAGCATGTCGGGACGGATGGGTTGTTTGGCTTTGGCGCACAGACGCTTGACGCGGCCGGGCGTGTCGTCGCCCGCGAGCGTGGTCAGGTCAATGCAGGTGACCGCGCGCAACAGCCACGCGGCCTGCCATTCCTTTTTGACGGTGCGGCGGCCAGGCAGGGTGGCAACGCGTCGCTCCACCGCACTTTTGTTGACGTGCGCGCCCGTCACCCAGTCCAAGTCAAGGGGCGTGCCGGGGTTGCGATTGTGATTCGAAGTCATAAGAACTCCAATTTCATTGTCTGACATCATTATACAGCGAATTGAAATCCTATCGTTGTATAATTTGGCTTTGATAACCATAATCTTATGAATACATCCCCAAATTTCCCGTTATTCGATTTTCATCTCTCGTACCTGAACAAATTTATCCTTGAATTGGTTGTTGCATACAACGAAGGAGAGATAAAATCATGGGATGATCTCGAAAAAAGGGTGGAATCGTTCTTTACCCCAGAACGGATGAATCAAATAGAATCCATCGCACCTGGATGGAAAAAGATGGCATCCTATTCGGGTGGTGTAACGCTGGTCCACGTCACGTGTGTGTTTCTGGGATTGTTCATACTGCCGGAATTCAAAAGCCTGCCCTTTGAACAGGGACAGCTTGCCAAATGGATCGTTCTATTCCACGATATCGAAAAGGAAACCAATAAAGGTGAAAGGGACCAAACACATGGATTCCGCTCTGCAACGCGCGCGGCAAGAACGCTTCCCGGTTTAGGGTTTGGGATCACGCGAGAGTATGAAGGTTTAATTGATTTGTGGAGCAGGCTTACAAACTCGGCAATGATAAAGTCGGGCAATTCGGCAGAATATATTCAAGATAACCAAAAATTGCCCGAGATATTTGATGGGATCAAAAAATTGTTCGGGGATAATACGCCCGCGTCGTTGATCGTGAAAGGCGTCCTGTTGCACATGTCCATTGATGTTGTGGGCGATTGGCCGCAAGCCGCGCCGCTCACAGAGGAAGAAATCAACAAATACGTTGACAGGATCCTTTATCCATTGCTCAAAGTGATGAATCTTGCAGACTCTGAAGGCTGGTCCATGTTTTATACAGAAATCAGGAGACAACAAAGGAACGATACTCTGAAAGCTTTTGAAAAAATAGATGAGATCATCTTGCTATAAATGAACCCTTTCATATGTCAACAGGGTTGCGCTTTATCGTTTTACAATAAGAGCCTGATACAGCATGGATACAACTATGAGCTTACCCGGCAAATCTTCCAATCACTAGCTGGAAATGGGTCCCGCCAATTGGATGGCCATCTATATGCAACACGTATAAGAGATGAAGTGGAATAACCCTTCCACAAAGATGATTCTACAGGCGCCTCGGTGACCCTCCAGCGCCAGATTGGCGCTGAATCGTTGACATTGAAATCAACGTAATGATGCCACTCCCCATCTTCCCAAATCGTCCCCTTGTTCATACCCACATAATACTGGGTACAGGTTCCAGCATTCCTATGTGAATGGCCGCTATGGAAAGCAACACGGGAAACTGCAAATGAACCGATAATAAAAAGCAGAGAGAACATGATCAAAACACTACATGAGAGGAATATATGAGCAAGCTTTTTCATAAATCTTGGTTTTGTTATCCTTTCTACAGTTATAGTATAAAGCAATTTGTTACGGTAAAAACCCGGCTCAACGTATGGGTTCATAGCGCCCATAGACGAAATGCTCCAACTGGCATTCGATGTCATTCAGCAACGCGATGGCAGAGCGATTCACTTTTATATCATCCACAGGCCCGAGGCCCTGGGAAGAATCGGAACTCGGTCGCTGTGAGTGTTCATGGGGTCAGTGTCAAGCATCATAGCCATGAATAACTCTTAATATCTTAGAATATTATACTGTGATTCGCAAGGGCAAATATGCTTGCAAACAACATACAGAATACTATAATAAATTTAAGAGAAGACCCTAACCAAAAGCCCTGCAAGCGAAACTTGGGGGGTGGTTTTCGTGTACAATCCTGTCACTCCTAAATCAAAAAAGGACTGCATTCCATGGCTACAACTCTCACCCCACCAACTACTGACGAATACGCGCCCTTCTATGCGGATTACATCCAGCGTGCACAGGCAAAGGATGTGCTATCGCTCCTGCCGCAACAAATTGAAGACATCAAATCCGCACTTGGTCATCTTTCGGATGAACAAGCCCGCTTCCGTTTTGGACATCAGGAATGGTCCATCAAAGAAGTGATCGGCCACCTGAACGACGGGGAACGCGTCTTCTCGTATCGGCTTCTGCGTATCTCACGCAATGACACAACGCCCCTGCCCGGTTTCGAACAGGGGGATTACGTCCGCGAGGCGGGGTTTGACAACTATCCTCTCAGCGATTTGATCGGTGAATTTGAATCCCTGCGCCGCGCAAATATCCTTGCCATCAAAAACATGCCGGACAAGTCCATTTTATATCACGGCACAGCCAGCGGAGCTACCGTCAGCGCGCGGGCATTGGTCTATATGATGACCGGACACGTGGAGCATCACATGGAAAGCCTACACAAAAAATATCTGCCTGCACTATAGTAGGACCTTTCACACGAAACCCTCACCCGAACAAGCCGGAATAGGATATGGAAGGAATGTAACACAGCATTCCTGTTGGGTACTGGCCAGATCAACCTAGTGGGTCTCGCCGAGCAAGACACGCCCAAACCATAATTAGCGGAGCGTATTCCTGTTTCTCTTGTGTTAGCAACTCAATATATTGCCCCATATTTATTAATTTCAAGCATACTTGGAGCAAATCGCACTGCTCCCACTAGTCGGCGCCCCTGCTAGGCGCAAATCGAGTAGGGAGCGGCGGCTAACCGCCCCCTCTCACACCACCGGACATGCGGGGCCGCATCCGGCGGTTCACCGAGAATGGCACAGATAAACTTGCGCTGGATTTTCTTCTGTCTCGTGCCGAGGATGGCTCAACCCTCTGTACAACTCCCATAGGCTTCACCCATTTCGTTTGCACAGTAGTTCCTCTATCTGAGGTATTCGGCCTTCTATGCTCATCCCACGAACTGCTCATCCTACTCACGCAAAGCGTCTCGATGTTCAGCCCTTCCCAGCAGATATCTACCACACTGGTACTATGGCCTCGGCTGACCCCTGCCATCTCAGTCTGTCCTCACAGACAGAGTTACTCTGAAAGCCGGATGACAGGTCTCCCCAGGTAAGAACGTTGACTTTCCTTGCACGTTTGCCCAATTTACCGCTTCGGCTCTTGATTGCATCGGGCTTCACTGTCTCATGCCAACTCGCCCTGCCTCACGGCCTCTTATCGGGTTTGTGTTCCTCAAACTGCAAGTTTGCTTCCGGCTTCCTCCAGACCTTGCCTCACGACAACGCCCTTGCCTTCCGCTAACGGTTGGTGCAATCAACCGCCGTAAAAGTCTTTCACCCTCTAGTCAGCGCCCATGCTGGGCGCACCAAAAAATAAGCCCCGTCTTTCGACGGGGCTATTCACTTTCATGAGTAGCAAGGACTACACTGCACCGAGGGTGCCGGAAATCGTGTTGAAGACATTGCTGATGCGGGGGCCTAAGATGGTCAGGGCCGCAATCACTACGATGGATACTAAAACAATGATCAGCGCATATTCAACAAGACCCTGGCCTTTTTCTTTGCGGGCTAATAACATAGTTGCGTTTCTCCTTTCTTAGAAATTTCCCTGAAGCCAAATCAGAGATAAGTACATTATATCCTTTTCACCTTAAAACACAAGTCTGCAAGGGGCACCCCCTTTACAATCTTGTAAGCCTCACATTGCTTCACTTTTAGGAGTTACGCAAAACCCCGTTTTGATCGCCAGAGATGGTGGTTAAAATCCTTCAAAAACACCATATATGGTGCGTAAATGCTCATTCTGCGTAAGTCCTGTTGTTGAAGAAAATAAGCGAGCCTGGTTTTTGTACCAGGCTCGTCTTGATTCGATCAATATCCTATCTTCGGCAACCTGGTGATCATAGTCACTTACTGGACATTAGACCCGTTGGTTTTTCGTCTCCGGCTTTCACCAGATTTGCTATTATCGGATATTTTCTTCTAACAACAGTATACAACCATTTCCCGTTTTTGTGCTTTTCATTCCTGTGATGTTGTATCACAGGCTTGCAAACCATCTCTACGAATTGGGAGCTGGTGGTTTGCCAATCACGCTCCTGTCAGGCATCCCTACTTTATTAAATTTCTCAATACCGTGTGTAAGATGCCACCATTGCGGAAGTAGTTCACTTCCACATCGGTGTTGAGTAATGCAACGGCCTTGAACTCTACCACTGAGCCATCCGCCTTTTTTGCTTTTACAGTCATCATACTTTTGGGAGCCATCTTATCGCTCAGGCCGGTGATATCGAAGACTTCGTCACCTTTCAAGCCAAGCGACTCAGCATTTTGACCATCCATAAATTTCAAGGGAAGGATGCCCATGCCGACCAGATTCGAGCGGTGGATTCTTTCAAACGACTCAGCAATCACCGCGCGAACACCTTGCAGGTTCGGACCCTTCGCGGCCCAATCGCGGCTGGAGCCTGTTCCGTACTCCTTGCCCGCCAGCACAATGGTTGGAATGTCCGCCTCTTGATACTTCATTGCGGCATCGAAAATCGGCATCTCCTGAACATTCAACCTTGAACCTTCAATATTAAACCATTTTGTCCAGTTGCCTTCTTTCGGCGCAACCAGCATATTCTTCAAGCGGATATTCGCAAACGTGCCGCGTGCCATCACCAAATCGTTGCCACGCCGCGTGCCATATTGATTGAAGTCTTTCGGTTGAACGCCGCGCGCTTGCAGAAATTTTCCAGCCGGGCTGTCAGCGGCAATATTGCCGGCAGGTGAGATATGATCGGTGGTAATCGAGTCGCCGAACAGACCAAGCACACGCGCACCCCTGATGTCGCTTACAGATGGCACATCCATTGTCAGGGTCTGGAAATAAGGTGGATGATGAATATAGGTTGAGGCATCATCCCATTCATACAGATCGCCGCCAGAGACTTTGATGGCCTTCCACATATCAGAGCCTTCGAACACGCTGGAATAGCGTTCCTCGAACATGGTCACGTCCAGACTGGATGCAACTGTCTCTGCAATTTCCTGCTGGCTGGGCCACAGGTCCTTGAGATACACGGGCTGACCATCTGAGCCAGTCCCAAGCGGTTCGTTGTTCAAGTCAATATCCACTGTACCGGCCAATGCATACGCAACGACCAACGGCGGTGAAGCCAGGAAGTTGGCCTTGACCAACGGATGCACGCGGCCTTCAAAGTTGCGATTACCCGATATGACCGCCGCTGCCACAAGATCGGAGCCGGTCACTGCTTTCGCCACCTCGCCGGGGAGCGGCCCGCTATTTCCGATGCAGGTCGTACATCCGTACGCAACTATGTTGAAACCCAACTTAGAAAGCGGCTCAAGCAAGTTTGCTTTCTTAAGATAGTCAGTTACAACGCGTGAACCAGGCGCAAGCGATGTCTTGACGTAAGGCTGAACTTCCAGGCCTTTTTCAACAGCCTTCTTCGCGACCAGACCCGCAGCAACAAGCACAGACGGGTTGGATGTATTCGTGCAGGATGTGATCGCGGCAATCACCACCGCGCCATGTTTCATTTTTCCCGACCCGCCGTTTGTGCCATAAGTAGCCTCGACAGAAAGTGCTTCGGGTTTGAGATCGAAACCGCGCTCCTTGATGGGTGCAGTCAATGCCTTCTGAAAAGTCTCTTTCAGTTCGGCCATCGGCACGCGATCCTGCGGACGCTTGGGGCCAGCCAGTGATGGCACAACAGATCCAAGGTCCAGTTCAAGCGTGTCGGTAAATTCAGGATCAGGCGTATTTGCTTCGCGGAAGAGTCCCTGCGCGCGCATATAGGCTTCGGTCAAGTCAACAACTTCGGCGCGGCGGCCGGTTAACTTCATATAGCGAAGCGTCTCAGCGTCCACAGGGAAATAGCCCATCGTGGCGCCATATTCGGGGGCCATGTTGGCAATCGTTGCGCGGTCAGTCAGGGTCATCGCTTCAAGGCCGGGGCCAAAGAACTCGACGAATTTATCCACAACGCCTTTCTTACGAAGCATTTGTGTGACGGTAAGGACAAGGTCAGTGGCAGTGACGCCGTCTTTTAATTTACCCGATAGTTTGAAGCCAATCACATCAGGCAGGAGCATATCCATGGGCTGGCCAAGCATGACGGCTTCGGCTTCAATACCGCCCACGCCCCAACCAACAACGCCGATGCCGTTGATCATGGTGGTGTGCGAGTCAGTGCCGACGAGGGTGTCGGGATAAGCCAAGACCTCCGAGTTCTCCGAGAACTCGGAGGTCTCCTTAACCATCACTACATCAGCAAGATATTCAAGATTAATTTGATGAACGATACCGGTCATGGGCGGTACGACGCGGAAGTTACTGAAGGCTTTCTGTCCCCATTTCAAAAATTCATAGCGTTCGCGGTTGCGTTGAAATTCGAGTTCGGCGTTGCGATTCAACGCATCGGCAGTGGCAAAGAAATCTATCTGGACCGAATGGTCAATGACGAGGTCAACCGGCACAAGCGGATTGATCTTCTTCGCGTCACCCCCGAGACGTGCAACAGCCGCGCGCATGGCGGCCAGATCCACTACCGCAGGGACTCCGGTGAAATCCTGCATGACAACGCGTGCAGGTAAAAACGGAATGCCGGGACGCCCCCCGACCCCCCTCTGTCCCCCCTGCAGGGGGGATGAAAGGGGGGTCGGGCTCCATGCAGCGATGTTCTTCACATCGTCTTGCGTAATTTCCTTGTCGTTACATTGACGGAGAGCAGCCTCAAGCACGACTCTGATCGAAAACGGCAGCCGCTTGAGGTCTGTGAGACCCGCTTTTTCGAGCGCATCAAGACGATAGATGACATATTCCTTTTCCCCAACTTTTAATACATCACGCGAATTAAATGGATCTTTCATGGCAAACTCCTTTAGTGGCAATTTCCCACCACAAAATCACGAAGAATATAAAGGAACATCTTTATCATCCTTGGGGTCATTGTGGTGAATTAAATTTGAGATATCGCGGATTTACACCGCCTTGCACAGTGTCCCCTTTGGGGAATGACATATCTCTATATCTTCAACTCATTCCTGAGACTCGCAACCAGTTTATCGCGCTCCTTATCAGGTAGGAACGCTGCCTGCGCCGCGGCAACGGTACGTTGATTCAACACTTCAAACGGGATATTAAGCTCTTCACATGCAAGTTGATATTCATGTGCTAGTGTGATACGCGACACAGAGGGATCATCTGTGTTGATGGTTACGTTCAAGCCTGCTTCGATCATGCGCGGCAGTGGATGCTCTGCCAGCGACGAGACAACGCCCGATTGAAAATTACTGGTAACGCATACTTCAAACGCAGTTTGACGCTCGCGTGCCAGTGCAACCGTGTAATCATCTTCCATCACGCGCACACCGTGACCGATGCGTTCCACGCCGAGTTTCTCGATCGCTTCTCTTACATTCGCGGCAGGCCCCCATTCGCCGGCGTGGATCGTAACATGCAACCCAGCCTGCATGGCTTCTTTGAAAATATCATAGAACGGTTCGGATTTGAACTCTGCTTCATTGCCAGCCAGGTCCATGCCAACCAGTCCACGCTTGATATACTTGGTAGCAAGCCAGACAACCTGTTCGGCCAGTTCCGGGCTCTCATGACGATTAACCGATGCGATCAAGCCAACTTTGATCTTATATTTTTCGGCAGCTTCCTGCGAACTGGTGATGACCCAGTCCATGACATCGTGCAGGGGAAAGCCCTCGGCGCGGCTCAACGCTACAGGCGTAAAGCGCAATTCGAGATACACGCAGTTATCTTTAGCGGCATCCTCCACCGCTTCCTGTGCGACGCGGTAAATTACATCTGGCGAACGATAAAACAAACGCAAAGTTTTAAACTTATCGAGGAAATTAGCGAATGTCAGCGGATCGTTATCCTGCACCTGCACAAGATCGCTTAAATTGACCGTGCTGTCAGGCACTGTCACGCCATGCGTACGCGCGATGTCCAGCATGGTCGCAAGACGCAAAGAACCCTCCAAATGGCGATGTAATTCCACCTTTGGCATCGAGATGTATTTGTTCAGGGGGGCGGTTTTTTTTAGCGACATTACCTCTAAACCTTAGTGCCTCTTTCGCTTGCGTTTGGCGCCTTGCCGCGCCGTGCCAGCGCCCTGTTCGTTAATGGGCGGTTCAGATTCGACAGGCTCATCAGACGCTTCGCGATCAGAAACTTCGATGGCTGTGACCGCCACACGCCGCGGACGAGCCGCAAACGCACGGCCGATCACCAGGCCGCGCACATCTGCCAATAACTCCTGGAACATCTCAGATGCGCGCCCTTTGTATTGTACCAGCGGGTCACGCTGTGCGTAAGCCTCCAGGCCAATGGACACACGCAGGGCCTCAACCTGTGTTAGGTATTCCACCCACAACTCGCTGAAGGCGCTTAATAATAAGTGACGATGGACTTCATTGAGGACGAATCGCCCGATGGATTCAATCAACGCCTCCCGTTCGGACTCACCCAGGTCTGTCACCGTTTTATTGAGCCATTCCTCCCCGAAGCCTTCGGCCTTGCTCAAGATCTTCGCAGGTTGACCGAAGTCCGCCACGCGTGTTGCGTTCTGGCTCAGGCGTTCGAACTCACCATGTCCCCATGCGTCGCGCAAGGCTTCTTCCGCGGCTTCAAGATGATTCAATACATTTTCTGTTACATCCGATGCTTCGCGGCCATCCAGCAATTGCGCGATCAGGAAAATATAGGTAAAGCGCGTAAAGACCTGCTTGACCTGTTTATGCGTGCGTTGATCGAAGACCGCGCGCGTACCTTGTGAAAGCGACAACAACAAGCGCAACTTGCTTGAATCATCCCTGGCTGTTTCGCGTTGGAGAAGCACGTCAATATCGTGCCCGACTTGTGAGGCAAGTCTTTTACGCTTACTTTCCAATCCAGCATGCGCCGCGTTGATGATGATGCCGCGCAATTCATTCCAATCATACGGCAACGGATTCGGCAAAGATAATTGTTCACCAACGCGGTTTTGAATGGCGCCGATCAAACGCGTGGCGCTTAGCTTGGTCAACTCATTGGTGACAATATCTTGAATGGACTCTTTCGCGTCGGCAGGGTCATCAGCCAGCGCGCGCATCGTTTCGCCATTCAGTTTCAACGGCAAGTGGATGAGGCTCGCAAGCTCCTCCACCATCTTTTGCGGGCGCGGAATTTCTTCCAAATCGCGCAAGCCGTCAAAATACGCATCAACGCTGTCTTCGCGCTCAGAGGTCTGCGCCTCCATGCTTTCTTCGGATTTCTCAACAAGCGCATCCACCGCGCGCAGGGCGTGAAATTCTTCGGTTTCAATGGCGCGCTTAACGATGTCCAACGCGGAGCTTTTGAAATCGTCAGACTTGGCAAATTCGTCCAGAAGCAGAGACAAGCCGTATGTCGGGAAGAGACCGTCGGCAGATTCAAATGTCGGCTGAACTTGTTCCAACCATGCAATTAACTTCCAGGGGCCTTCTTCATCCGCAAGTCCCAGTTCGACGCGCTTGGCAACCTCCGCCTGCAGCATCTCGTTTACATCTTCGCTCAGGTCTTCCTTGACGAAGATGCGGTCGCGCTGTGAATAGATGCGCGTGCGCTGTGAATTCAGCACATCATCATATTCAAGCAAATGCTTGCGGACATCGAAGTTCGCGCCTTCAACCCGGTGCTGTGAACCTTCGATAATATTGCCAACGAGACGAACTTCAAGCGGCAGTGAATCATCCACCTTGAGACGTTCCATTAATCCGCTGACTTGCTGTCCGCCGAAGAGACGCATGAGGTCGTCTTGAAGCGAGAGATAGAAACGCGATGAGCCCGGGTCACCTTGACGGGCGGCACGACCGCGCAACTGATTGTCAATGCGGCGCGCTTCGTGACGCTCCGAGCCGATGACGTGCAAGCCGCCGAGTTCCTTGACGCTTGCCATGTCTTCAAAATATTGCAGGAAGAGTTTGACTTCGCCATCGTAAATGCCATATTGCGAAGGATCAACTTTTAACAAAGCCTGACGGCGCTCTTCAAGCGTCATGTCAAACGGATCTGCGTAGCCGCTCTTACGCAAGACACGATGCACTTCCGAGATGACTTCCTCGGCAAGTTCGCCGCCGAGTTTGATATCTACACCGCGGCCAGCCATATTGGTTGCAATCGTCACCGAGCCAAACGCGCCGGCGCTGGCGATGATCTGGCTTTCCTCCGTATGCTTGCGCGCGTTAAGCACTTGATGCGGAACGCCAGCCTGAATTACCGACTTCAGCCGGTTTGTATATTGCTCATCCAATCTCAACATAGCGAGAACATCAGGCAGGTTATTCGGGTCTTCGGGATTGATGCTCGTCAAACCCCTCACCCCATCCCCTCTCCCCGTGGGAGAGGGCGCGGTGAGGGCGAACTTACGCAGGTCATCGGGTTTGATATTATCAAGCGGCTCATTGAACGGAGTCAACTCCGGGATGAGGCGCCCGTCTTCTTCGCGCTTATTGGCATCCATCCACGCCTTGCGCACCAGCGCGATCTGTATCAACCGGCGCACCGGTTCGGCGCGCAACCTGCTCGATAACCGATCCGATGATTCAACGGATGTGGTACCCACCAGCATTGGCCGTCCCATCACGTGATAGCGGATAATTTCCGTGACGATGGCGCGCAGTTTGGATTCCACGGTGCGGTAGATCACATCGGGATAATCTTTGCGGCGATAGAAGATCTTCTCCCCCCCATTATCCATCACCTCAGACCCTCTCCCAGTATCCCTCACCCCATCCCCTCTCCCAGTGGGAGAGGGACTCAGGGTGAGGGGAGACTGTTTGACTGTATAGTATGAGTATTGATAACCCTCATCATCCTTGGCGCTGTGTTCTTCAAGGGTCGCGTCTGCGCGCAGGGATTGATATTCAAGATTGGTTGGGATGGGAGCAACTTCGATGTTGTAAATCTTGCTGAACTCTTCCGCTTCTGTCAAAGCTGTGCCGGTCATGCCAGCCAGCTTCTTATACATGCGGTAATAATTTTGCAAAGTGACGGTGGCATAAGTCACGTTCTCAGGCTCGACCTTGACATTCTCTTTGGCTTCCACAGCCTGATGCAAGCCATCGCTCCAGCGGCGTCCCGGCATGAGACGGCCGGTGCCTTCATCCACGATGATGACCTTGCCGCCCTGTACAAGATAATCTTTGTTGCGATGGAACAAGTACTGCGCGCGCATAGCCTGTTCAAGATAGCCGGTCAGGCGCGCTTGTTCCTGAGTTATATCTTCGGGCCGGTCTGGATCGAGAAGCTGAATGCCCAAAAGAGCTTCCACGTGGCTGATGCCTATTTCCGTTAGTGAGACGACCCGATCCTTCTCGTTGACTTCGTAATCTTCGATCCTAAGCTGCTTCACGATCTGCGCCATCTTACCGTACCATTCCAAATCGCCGGAAGCGGGACCGGAGATGATAAGCGGCGTGCGCGCTTCATCGATCAGCACGTTATCCACTTCATCTACGATGGCATAGTAATGACCGCGTTGCACGCGGTCTTCGAGTCGCATGGCCATGTTGTTACGCAAATAATCAAAGCCAAACTCGGAGTTTGTGCCGTACGTGACATCGGCGTTATACGCCTCGACACGATCCACCAAACGCAGATGATTTTGATCCTCATGCGGAGACTCGCGCTCGAAATCCACCAGAAAGGCCTTCTTGCCGTTCTCTGTGGTGGCGGCCATTTGCAGAACGCCAACCGAAAGCCCAAGCATGTGGAATATGGGAGCCATCCAACGCGCATCACGCCGCGCCAGGTAATCATTGACGGTAATAAGATGAATGCCTTTGCCGAGAAGCGCATTGAGATAGATCGGCAGGGTCGCGACAAGCGTCTTGCCTTCGCCGGTCTTCATCTCAGCGATCTGACCACGATGCAAAACTGCCCCGCCGATTAACTGGACATCATAAGGACGCAGTCCGATCGTACGTTTGGATGCCTCGCGCACGGTTGCAAAAACTTCCGGCATGAGTTCATCTAACGCATCCTGCTGGGCTTTGAGTTGTTCTTTCTCCTCCAGCCCTTCTATGTTCCCAATCAATCCGGCAACGCGCGTGCGGAATTCATCTGTCCTGGCGCGTAGAGCCTCATCACTGAGCTTTTCAAACTCCGGCTCCAGCAAATTGATCTGCACTGCCAGATCGCCAAGTTCTGCGACGGTCTTCTTTGTAGGGTCACTACTGAATAGTTTTACGAAGTTCTTAAGCATTTAATCCCTTTCAGAGGAAGGGATTATAGCATGGGAGGATTTGAGGAATGTAAGAAATCTATGTTTATCATCATCACTCCATCACAAATCCCTGATAATTATCAGAATGGATGACATCGAACTTTGCATTGGGATATGCATCCGCCCACGCTTTTGGAGCGGAAACGGTTTTGCCTGCCGACCATTTGAATTCATAGCCGTACAATTTCCCGCCGTATTCCTCGACAAGGTCAATTTCCTGTTTGTCGTAAGTGCGCCAAAAATACATGTTGGCATAAAGCGGAAGATGGGTGCGGTATTTCAAGCGCTCGATGAACATGAAATTCTCCCATAGCGCGCCGATGTCGTTGCGACGGTCAAGCCCGTTGAACTGGGCGATGACCGCGTTACGGATGCCATTATCGAGAAAATAATATTTCGCCTTATTAACCACCTCGTTCCGCAGGTTGCGGCTGAACCCGCCAACGCGGATAATGACAAACGCCTTTTCAAGCAGGTCAAGGTAACGCTGGAGCGTTTTCACATCCGCGCTTAATTGGGTCGCCAGTTCGTTGACGGAAACTTGACTGCCCACTTGAAACGCCAAAAGTTTCAATAGGTCCAGCAAGGTGCGCGAATTCTTTACGCGGTCGAACGCCAGGATATCTTTAAGCAGGTATGAATTCGCGATCTCCGTCAGCGTATTCACACGACTGTTGAAATTCCCCGCCTGGATCACTTCGGGATACGATCCGAACACCAAAAAATCCGCGAGTTTTTCATGCAGTTCAAATTTATTATAGACGGACAGCATTTCAGACTGCGCCAGCGGATATAAACTGAGCGTGGTCTTCCTGCCCGTAAGAGGCTCGCCCACCTGTCCGGCAAGTTCAAAAGAGGACGATCCAGTCACGATCACTTTTATACCAGGGACCTGATCCACGATGATCTTTAGTCCCATGCCGATGTTGGGTATGTTTTGTGCCTCGTCAATCGCAAGGAGTTGATACCCTTCCACATAAGGGAGTATCTGGCTGAAATCCTGCGAACTCAGGATTTGCTGGGTACGGATATTATCGCCTGAGTCGAGTTTATATTTGAGGTTTGTGTTTTTGAGATAATTTTGGAGAAGCGTTGTCTTTCCCACCCTGCGCGGACCGTAAATCACCAAGGCTTTGTTTGGCAAAAGATGAGAATCAAGGGGTTCATAGGCTCGCTTGAACATGAAAATCAGTATAGTCCAACTCCATGAATTTGTCAAAATTTATGGAGTTGAGTTCCATAAATTTAAAATGCCCTCAATGCTACATCTCACTAACGAGACAACACAGTAATAATTACCGCTGGGATGCGCCCGTTTTGGCACGTAACTCATCACCGCTCAAAGCCTGAAACTGCGCGACTAGGTCGCCAAGTTCTGCGACGGTCTCCTTTGTGGGGTCATTACTGCGCAGTCCCCGAAGGAGAAATAGTTTTACAAAGTTCTTAAGCATAGTATCCCTTTCAGAGGAGGAATTTTGGAAAATTTAATTTTCATATAGTTTATCTTCGATTTTCCCGCGCCAATATTATCCGAATTTCATTCGCCTTATTCTTTCCGCCGCAAGACCTCTAAAAATGGAATGGCTTTGACAATTTTTATCCCACGATAATCGCCCTTGAGTGTGTCAAAGTGCGGATCGTATGTGATCAGATAATTTGCCGCGCCTTCCACCGCACAGGCAACAATAACGTTATCATCAGGATCCGAGAGCAAGTCTTCGATTTTCTCGGGCGGAATTTCCACCCATTCAGCCAATTGTGCCAGTGTTTTAACCAGGGCGCTAACGGCATCTGCGCCCATGCTGTGATCGAGCAATTTTTCGACAATCTCTTCTGCCAGTGGCGTACAAATCAATAGCACAAATTCACCGCGTTTCCATCGGTCAACCACTTCGAGGGTTGGGCTGGACGGATTTTTGCTAAGCGCGGCGGATACAAAAACATTGGTGTCCAATATGGCGCGAATTGGCTTAGCCACTTTCCCACTCCCCCTCAATAGCAGTGCCTTTGGCAATGGCTTCCGCGCGGATCGCCTCAAGGGCATCGCCAAATTGTTGCATCAACTCCGTGCGTGAAAGGTGGCTAGTCTCTGCCGCGCGGACTTTGGCACGCGTCACAATTTCCGCCGCAGATTCGCGGTTGGGGCGGGCGCGCTGTTTTTTGAGAGAACCGACCATCTCGATGACGATCAAAAGTTCATTCTCTGGCAGTTGCGCGACTTCGATCACAGCTTTGCGAACTAAATCTTGAGGGGCAAGTATATGTGTGGCCATCTTATATTCCTTTCGCCGTAATCTTACCTCACTTATCACTTTTTCTCATCACTCAAAGCATCAAACTTCGGCTCCAGTAAATTAATCTGCACTGCCAGATCGCCAAGTTGCGAAACAGTCTTCTTTGTGGGGTCACTACTAAATAGTTTTACGAAGTTCTTAAGCATTTAATCCCTTTCATCTGAAAGGGATTATAGCATGGGAATCTACAGGCTGAATCGTGGTATATTCGTTTCAGGAATTGATATGAAAACGGACATTCCCCGCTACATTGTATGGAGTACAGATCGTCTTCAGCTTGACGATCCATTTCAGCGCCGCTGGTTGTTGAAGCAAATTCTTACGCGCGGCCGCGCAGAGGATATTCGCAAGTTGAATATCCACGAGATCGCGCTTGAATTGGACAATTTGAACTTGCCCGAAGAAATTTACAGTTTGTGGAAGCGTTATCTGGAGTATCGTAATGTCAGCAAGTAAACCGCTAAAAGGTGCGGGCATTCTCACACCACTCCAGAAACAGTTTTTGGAAATGTTTGCCACGCTTCCAGATCAAAATCAGTTCTACCTGGCGGGCGGAACGGCTCTATCAGAATATTATTTCGGCCATCGTTTGTCTTACGATTTGGATTTATTCACAGGAACAGACGGCCTTATTCAACCCACATCATTCCAAATTGAAAAAGCTTGCGCTGAACACGATCTACCCGTTAAAGTTGTACGCCGTTTTGCAACCTTTGTTGAATTTTTAGTGGGCGATAAACAGAACGGATTGAAAATAGACCTGGCTCTCGATTCCCCATTCCGCTTTGAACCCACTGTACTATCTGAAACAGGCGTGCAGGTAAACAATTACACCGATTTGCGCGCGGATAAACTACTGGCTTACTTTGGTCGCTCTGAACCACGCGACGCCATTGACCTGTATTTCATTTTACAAAAAGAGCCTGTCGAACTGCTCATGGAACAAGCGGCGCAAAAAGATACAGGATTTGACTCGTATTGGTTTGCGATCGCCCTAAATCGGTGCGCGAATTTCCCCGACGAACTTGAACGCTGGCCGGTTAAGATGTTAAAACCGGTCAACCCAAGTGACTTAAAATCTTCTTTTCAAGAATTAGCAGTGAAACTACTGGATAAGTCTGCACCAGGGTAAGTTTTGTTTTAAAATCCCATCAAACACCAGGTTTATTTTTGAACGCTCTCACCCTCTCCAATCATTCGGGTGATTTTTTTTGCATCCTGTTCACTTCATCTTTGAACATGCGTGCCATCAAAATATTGATGCGACTCGGCTTCATCTCCCCTATGAAACTAAGTCGCACCCTATCCCCTTGACCCCTGTTGTCAGGTGTTGATTGGATGACCCGTGAGGTTATCCAAGTCAAGGCAATGGGATGAAATAAGACTAATGTAGAAAAGCTGAATTCATCATTTCGATAAACGCCGGGACGACCTGCGGGTCAAAGTGCGCCCCGGACTGGTCACGGATATATTGCATGGTATCGGCTCTGGACCAGGCATTTCGATAAGGACGGTCTGAGGTAAGGGCGTCATATACATCCACAACCGCGAAGAGACGCGCCGCCAGGGGAATATTTTTTCCTGCAAGATGATCCGGGTACCCGGTGCCATTCCATTTTTCATGATGCGAACGGGGTATCGCCAAGGCAGGCTCAAGCTGGGAAATGGATGTAAGAAGCTCTACAGCTATCTGCGGGTGGCAACGCATGATATCCCATTCTTCATCGTTCAACGCTCCCGCCTTGAGCAGGATCATATCCGGGATGGCAACCTTGCCGATATCGTGCAATATGGCGCCGCGGCGGATGTGTACCAGTTCGGGTTGCGGGACATTCATTTGGCTTGCCAGTGTGACGGTCATCTCAGCCACACGGCGGGAATGTCCTTCGGTCGCTTTATCGCGCAGGTCAAGCGCGCGCGACCAGCCCTCGATCGTTTTATCATAAGCCAGGGTCAATTCATAATTGGATAATTGCAAATTCTTAAATAACATTGCATTATCTATCGCGATGGCCGTCTGACCGGCAAGTGTTTCCATAAAATTCAGCCAATCCTGATCGGCGTCAAGCAGCGCGCGATGAAATATTTCAAGCACACCCACTGCCTGTCCTTTTGCGATCAGGGGAACGGCATAATAAGCGATAAAATTTTCCTTGCTAAAAGGAAGGGATCGCAGGAAGTCTGTCTGGCGGGATTTCAAATTGATAATATGAAGTATTCTTCGCTCCAGAACTGCCCTCCCGGCGTACTCCTCACCGATCCGTAGACGGGTATGTTTCAATGCCGAGGTTTTAAACCCCGCCCCCGCGGCAAACTCAAGCAGTTGTGTGTGGGGATCAAGCAATAAAATGGAGGCGGCATCAATATTCAACTGCGTCCTGACGTGATCCAGAATTACCGATAAGGTCAGGTTTAAATCCAAACTGGAGGTAATGGCCAGGTCAATGGATCGCAGGGCATCCAATTGATCAAGCTGGCGTTTAATTTTTAATTCCGACTGCTTGTATTTCGTAATATCCCGCACAAACACGATGCTTTGTCCATTTGAAAGCGGAACGAGGCGTGCTTCATACCAGCCTCCACCTGAGGGAGTGTGGAGAAAATACTCAATAAAAATAACCTTGCCTTCATTGTGAAGATCACGGATTGCATCCGCAATCATTCTGCCTACATCTTGAGGCAGGATGTCCTGCATTTTTCGCCGCAAGAATTTTTCCGGGGAAGTATACAAGTGTGATGCATCACCGGCTTTGTAATCCAGAATTGTTCCGTCGGAATCAAGGACAAACAACAGATCATTAAAAGCCTGAAATAATGCATCCAGTCTTTGGTCAGCATCGGGTAGGTTTTGCAGGGAGAGTCCTGTAATCATTATTTGTGCATGGATGAGATACACGGTAATCCCCCATCTTTACCGAATACCTTGCGCCAAGCCATCACTTCACTACATGTCGAGCATCATATGTAGCGAGTCCGTAGTTCGTCTTTTGACCGATTAGTAAATGTTGCTTAACGATCGAGTGACCTGCTTTGCCAGATCAGAAAGAGAGTTGGCACGAATGGAAACGATCAGATCCTGTTCTTCCTTGCTGAGGGAAAAGGTCTCCCCCAAATAGCCATTTTGGAGAGCTGTATTCGGGTCTTGCAATAGCAAGTCACGGAATTGCTGATTGACAACTGCGGCGGCAAAAACCCGGCTTATACTGGAAGAATTGTTTGATCTTGAAGTGAGATTCATCGTTAGCGTATTTTGATATGTCAGTGAAGCAATCATATTTGTATACCTCTATTCATATTTTGTACAAGTGACCCAGGTTTGGCAAGCAACCGGAAAACACCAATGGCGACCAAGATGTCACCCAAGCTGAATGCCACTTGATACGGGGACCAGATCGGGGTCAGAAAACGATCCGCCAGCCACTCGAAGCGGGTATCCTGTGGATGTAAAAGGATGTCTTTCGTCCCGATGCGGCTTCCAGGCTGAACATCCAGCAAACTATCTTCGGAAACCAAGCGGCCTGCTGTCTGTGGGCTGATCGGCATGAAACCGCTGTTAGCCGACATAACTGCCAGGTTCAGCACCACCCCGAAAATCAGGATGGGCATGCCCGGAAGTTGACGGTTGAGCCAGGCAAATCCAAGTAACAGGACTTGAGAGGTCAGCAGACAACCAACAACCAGCCAATCGGGAAAATACCTGCGGGTGACCGGCAGATAAATAACAATGAACTGCGGCAGGAAAGCAACGAACACCAGCCAAAGGTGGCAGAGTTCAGGCGTCCGGTACGGATCCCCGCGCCAGCGCGCCCACCCCAACCCGACCAATAACCCGGCTACGAGAGCGAGCAATAAAACCACAAGGCCTTACTATCTTCCGCCACTATCGGCTATGGGAGCGCCAACGCCGATGACAAGCATGGCCAGGGACACAAGCACAAGCACCAGTTGTACATGCTGGCGATTGATCTTTTGAGCGGATAAAGCGATGAGAGTAAGTTTATTTTTCATGAGAAACATCCTTTTTTGAGGTGTGGTTTAACTTCTTGGTAGAATAATACTCCCTTCCAGGCTTCAAAACAGGCTTCAAATTAAAACAAGATCAGCCACTTCCAAGGCTGATTTTAGAGGAAGTGCACCTACCTCTTATGCGATCAGACGACGATATAGTTCTTCTGTCTCTTTAGCGGGAGGCAAACCAAACTGGCGTTGCATGATTTCCGCACAAGTTTGATATATCCGTATGACTGAGGCACGGTCACCCATGCGGTGATATATCTGCATGGACAGGGAATAGGCTGCCTCAAACGTAACATCATAATCCAATGCGCGTTGACAAGCAGCAAGTGCCCGTTCTGGCTGGGCTTGTTTCTGAAAAATCTCAGCCAGGGTTATGAGAGCTGAAAGGTAGGTCTGACTTAGGTGTTCACGTTCAAGCATAGCCCAGTCAGCATAGATGTCTTCTAAAAAAGGACCGCACACAAGATCAACGGCTTTTTGATAAAACTCGATCTGCCCTGCAAGACTTGACGTTGATTTAGCCCGCGACAGAAACGATTCAAATGCTTCGACATCGTATTCGAAGTCTAAAGAGCGATTGAACCTGTAAAATATATCTTCATAGGCAATGACATCTTGCCCGACCGCTCTGCGCAAGCGATAGATCTCATTCTTGAATCGCAGCTTTAGTTTTTGAGGTTCATCCACATCCGGCCAGAGAGTCTCCCCAACCTGCTCCTTGGTAAGAGGTTTTTGACTCGTTAAGAAGTAAAAGAACAGGTCACGCACAGATTGTGTTTGCCAATCCGAAAGGGTTAGTAGCTTTCCACCTACACTGACAGACGCTCGTCCAAATGCTTGAATAATTAGATGGGGATTGGGTAACTGGACAACATGAGCCATGCGATGTAGTTGCCGTCTGGTAGCCGGCATTTTACCTGCGAGGCGGCCAGCACGTGTAAGCAAGTCACTGATCATACGTCCGACTTCGGCGTCTCTTTGCAATCCATCCAACCAGGTGCGCGCTTGATGAATTGCCACGAGTATGGTATCGGCAACTTGACTGCGGCCATCCAGAATGGTTTTTATCATTTGCCTGGCAGCTGTATAATTTTTTGTTTGGTAATAAACCGCCGCTAACCAGATACGGCTAGAGTCGCCTTCCAACTTACGCCCATCTTCAGAGAAGCAACGCTCGGCTTCTTCCAGTTCGCCCACTGCTTTAGATAGGTTTTCCTCCAAAAGAGAGAGACGGCCAAATCCCAGTTTGAGCATACCTTTCTCGTAAAGTGAATCACTGGATTGAATAATGACAGCCGCATTCGTTACCAGTTGTTGCGCTTCTGCTGTATTTTTTTGCAGGAGAGCAAGACCTGCCTGCGCCATGATTAGATAAAAAAGAAGAAAACGTTCATCCATGCCCTGAAGAACATCTTCTGCATGTTGATAATTACGCTGCGCAGCACTAAAATCTTCCAATTCAGCGTATAAGTCTCCCAAACCAATGGTAATAAAGGCTTCCATACGAGTATAGCCACTGCGCTGGGCACAGACTAATCCTTCTTCAAAAGCCAGAACAGCCTTCTCATATTCACCTTGAAAATGGTGTAGAACGCCCAAGTTGTTTAACAAATTGGCTTGCCATGATAGATTTCCTTCCTGCCGCCAAATTTGAAGCGCCTTCTCGTAAGCAGTTCCAGCCTTTACGTAGTTTCCAATTGCATGATACACACTACCAGTGTCCGTCAATAAGACCGGTATGCTTACCACGTGATTCATGCGGACGAACAGGTCAAATGAATGTTCCAAAATCTCGATTGATTGACGCGCCCGTCCTAGACGGTAAAGGGCAAGGCCTTTAACTCGCAAAGCCTCGGCACAAAGCATCTGTAAGTCATCTCTGGCTTCTGTCAATTCAATAACTTCATCGGCATCTCGCAGGGACGCGGCATAATCTCCAAGGAAGCGATACGCCGTCGCCCGCCGCACCAGTGTCAAGGTCAGGCCGGAAGCGTTCTTGCCCTCCTGGCGAAAAATCTGCTCGGCCTGATTAAGCAGATTCAACCCTTCATGCAGGTCACCCTTCATATAAGCAATCGTCCCGCGAATTGAGAGCAGTTCAGGGCGTGTCCGCAAAAGAGAAGGAGGCAAATCATTGAGCCATGATTCGACCGTAAGAAGCGCACGTTGCAACATGGAAAAGCCAGCCCGTTCGATCATCTCCGCGAGAACGTCATTATCATTTAATTGTTTGTAGATGTAATGAGCCTTCTCCCATTCACCCAGGTCTTCATATGCCCGCCCCATGCGAGACAGGATAGGCTTGACTTCTTGAGGATGCTCCTGCTCAAAGCGCGTCCGCAGAAAGTCGCGGAAGAGATGGTGATAGCGTAACCACTTCCCATCTGCACCGACCGGCAGGACGAAGAGATTGTTTTGTACGACCGCGCTGATCCAAGTCTGCCAGTTCTGCGGCTCTGGATACAGTGGAGCCAGAACAGCCTGGCAGAGAGACGCATCGAACTCTTCCAATACAGATGTGCGTAACAGGAAATCACGCATGGCTTTAGGCTGACGATCAAGCACCTGTTGACCGAGATAGTCAAACAGACCCACACCAGCATTCGAGGTCGGTCGCATCAAACCGCTGGGCAAAATGCCTGCACCCGAAAACTGCAAGCCAGTGATCCAACCTTCAGTCTCTTCGATCATTTTTTTGGCTTCGTCATCTGAGACTCGCAGGTCGTTGTTCTGCAACAACAAAGCCTGGATTTCATCAATATGAAAAGCAAGATCAGAAAAACTTAACCCGCTAACCTGTTCACGCGCTATCATCAGAGGCAGATCAGGCAAACTTGTCAGGACCCGCGAAGAGATGATCACGTGACAATTTTCATCTACAAGCTGGATAAATCGATTTAGGAAGGCTTGAATGGGCTGAACAGCATCCACTAGATGAAAATCATCCAGCACCAGGATGAAATGTTCATGGATCTGTTCATAAGCTTCATTGACCAACGTGACCAGCACTCTCTCCATATCCTGCTCAAGCGAAGTCAAACCGCCCAGCACAGACGAGGTCTGGCTCCCAAATTTGGGAAAACGTTCTGCCAGCGCCGCGATCAAATATGCGATAAAACGTTGAGGTTCGCGATCCAACTCATCAAGAGCAAGCCAACAGCACGGCAATTCGCTTTGGGATGCCAGATCAATCAGGAGTGAAGTCTTTCCGTAACCGGCGGGTGCGGAGACCAGGATCAGCTTTTTATCAAGGGACTCGAATAGAATGTCCAACAGCCGCTTGCGCGTGAGTAATTCCGCACGGCGGCGTGGAGGGATGATCTTGGTTTTGCTGATGGGAATGGATGACATTAGATTTACTCGGATTATCTTACTTTAAAATTGAAAAATTTCAGAGTTGTATTTCAATTTCTATATGGCTTTTATTTTATCCTGTAAAATGGTTTTTTTAAGCATCCCGCCCATTTCATCTTTGAACATGCGTTCCATAATCGAAACAGCCCATGTTCCTTGCCCATCTTCACGGGGCTTGCTGTTAGCGCAAGTCCTTACGCATGGCTTTGCGTAGGATATTCGCAGAATTGTTCGCCTAAGATGGTTATGATCCATTGTGATCAAGCATTTCGCAGAAGACAGTGAGAATATCCAAAATTTATGCAGTGGGACTGGTTGAAAATGACCAGCTTCTTTGTATAAATAATACAATATCGTATTTTTTTTAATTATGCTATAGTGATCTTATTATTTATGTAAGAGGAGATATCCATGGAACAACTAACTAACATACTGGGTGTACTTGGAACATACTTTGCCATTGTACTGGTACTCGCAGTAAGCGTTGAAACTATCCTGGAACCATTCACCTGGTTTAAGGGGCTACAGAAAAAGATCAGTCCTGACGATGTCATAAGTGACATTAAGGGTTGGTTGCATCCAATTGCAGACATGGGCACAAGAGCCGCGGCGATTGCGAACTTAAGCGAAGAATACCAAGTCAATATTAATGACATTCAAGCACGATTGAACGTCATTAAAACGGTCGCAGACGAAACAGCAAAGGGTCTCGGCGTTCAAAAACAAGTTGACGATGCAGAGAAAAAGATCGCTGTTTACATGGCGGCACTGCGCGCAAAATTTGCGATGGATGAGCGTAAACGCATTACAATTCTGCGCATTATCGCAGCAGCAATTGGCATTGTGATTGCAATGATGCTCAAAATCGACACTTTTGATATTGTCGGATCTTTATTGCCAACAAATGTCCGCGCTATTCTCACTGCTTCCGGCGGGCAGTTTGGCGGTACTGTTATCACTGGCCTCGCTGCCAGTGCGGGCAGTTCGTTCTGGCACGATCAATTAGGACGCTTGCGCGCCATCAAAGATTCGGCCAAAGAGTTGAAATAACTTTTGTTCTGCACTGGATCAGTAAATTTGCTCCGCCCATACACTCCTGTTGACCTTCAGGAGCATAGGGGGACATCTTATGTTCTAATAATTTTATTTAGACACCCTTGGATTTGGGTGTATTTCATTTCAGTTGAAATCGTCCCGCTGGTTTTGAGGAGAGGGTGAAATCAGCACAACTAAACATGCAGGATGCTCTGCCTATTTTATTTGAAACATACCCATTTTATTTTTATACTGTACATGTATGGCGTCTTGAGACGTAAAGATAACAAGCCAAGTTGGTCAGGTTGAAGGTGATAAGCAATTTGTCAAGGCAGGCGGCGTCTCGCCAAATTTTTGTAGTTTGACCAGATACTCCAAGATGGGTATGGCTTGTTGATGGCAAGTTGCCAGAACGCTACCCAAGATTGAGTGTGTTTGCGCTCCTTCGCTTGTCCGATTACGTTGCAAGAACGGTCAGAGATCATGGTCAGAGCCGAGCACAAAGAAAACGATACAGAGATAGCCGAAGCCATGCAATTGAGCATATCTGTTGTGCGAAAGTGGCGTCGCAAGGCAAGAGACCACGGACGGGATGGGCTGATCACTTCCAAGGGGAGACTCCGCAGTGGTCCTTTGGGTCATTTTGCAGAAGAACTGCGTGATGCCATCAAAGAAATGCGCGAGAGCCATCCTGGCTGGGGAGCAGGCACATTGCGGGTTGAGTTGACCAGAGATCCACGTTTTGCAAACTTACCTATACCGAGTTGCACTCGAATTGCGGCATACTTGAAAAGTAAAAACATGACGCGCCGTTATGAACGCCACACCGAATTGACCAATCCAGTGCCACAGAAAATTTCGGGATGTCATGAAGAATGGGAGATGGATGCTCAAGGGGTGTGCAGGGTGGCGGGAGTGGGGCTGGTCAATCTGATCAATATTGGCGACCCATTTAGTCGTGTCCGTGCAAGCTGGGCATGCCTGAACCGGCGCAAAGCGGCGGGTCCAGATTATCAATTAGCGTTGCGCCGGGCTTTTTCCTGCCTCCGAAAGCCCCTGGTCATTAGTCTGGATCATGACAGCGCCTTTTTTGACAACACCACGCCTTCTCCCTTTCCCAGTCTGCTTCATTTATGGCTGATTGCCATGGGAGTTGAGGTTCGTTTTCTGGAACACCGTCCGCCGCGCGAACATGCCTTGTACATGTATGGCGTCTTGAGACGTAAAGATAACAAGCCAAGTTGGTCAGGTTGAAGGTGCTAAAGTAATTTGGCGGTAATAGAATGAAGAACATTCACTTTCCTCCCATGTGCTATCCTCTGCAGAAAAGCAGGGTTGAGCGCAACACGGGTCAAGGGGATTCTGCGTCTTGGCTTCAAGCCCGATGGAGAATTGGAAATCTCAGGCGAGCGATTTATCCGTTACAGGTTACACGCGCCGACAAAAGAATGAACATCTAAAGAGAATCTTTGTGGTTGTGTTTAGCGCTGTCATGGGGTTTATCGCAGGGACAATCATGGTCACACCAGTGATAGCGGTCATGAATTATCTTGCCAATGACGGTCCCATATTTCCGCCTGTGCTCGTCGCGATGCTCGTGGTTGTTCCGGTCAGCATGATGATATTTATTGCACAAGTTATCATTGTATTTTTTGAACTCATGGCAAAACGGACATTGAAGAATTCATTACTGGTCATTGGGTTGACAGGCGGGGCGTTGGCTGGATTGGCTTTATATGGAATGCTTCATTCATCCCAGTCCACAGCAACCCAGTTGATTGTATTCATGGCGTATGGCGGAATACATGGATTGGTTGTCTTTGGTTTTCACAGGATCGCTGTCTTTTTCAAGTTGACGAAATGACGGTTTTCCAGCAAGAATGGTAAGTGAGAAGGGCTAAAATACGCGGGGTGATGAGTCCACATGAGAGGATATAATCCCAAAAAACAATCGAATTGGAGGCTCACCATGAAAAGCGGAAAATGTCCCAAGTGCAATTCGTCCAATGTCTATTTCAAAGATTACGCTCTGACGGAAGTCAGGCTTGATGGGAAACAAGTTGATTATGTAGCTCACATCTGCGCCGATTGCGGGTACTTTGAAACATACATTACCAACAAGGATGCCCTGGGCAGGATCGTCGCTCGCGCCGAAAAATTGGGAGATTGGATGAAGGCCGGGTGATGAATCCCATGAAAAAGAATACGATATCCATGGTTGGGGCGGGCGGCTGGTCAGGTTCGAGTTCCGCAAAGCGGATGGAAGCGTCATCCACCCGTTCGGGGAAGAGGCGCAGGGAAGGATCATTTACACCGAATCAGGCCGTTATTCCGCGCAGTTGATGCGGAAGGATCGTCCGAAGTTCAAATCCGGGGACCAGATGAAAGGGACAGTCGAAGAGATCGAAACCAATTACAAAGGCTGCATCTCGTACTTTGGGACGTTTCAGGTTAATGAAAAGGAAGGTATCATCAGTCATCATGTCGAAAGTTCCATCTTCCCCAATATGGAAGGGACCGAACAGAAACGATATTTGGAGTTGTCTGAAAACCGTTTGCAGTTGAAGACCCCACCCATTCGGCTGGACGGTGAAAAAGCGGTTGGCATACTGCAATGGGAAAGAATTGGATAGACTCCATCCAAAGGAAAACCAGATGCATCTTATCAGTGTGAACATCGGAAAAGAAAGAACGCAGCAACGAAAAGACTTTGTCGAAACAACAGGTATTTATAAACTACCCGTGAATAAGCCTGTTGAGATCAAGTCATTTGGCATCGAAGGGGATGCCATTTGCGACAAAAAGAATCACGGCGGTCCTGACCAGGCAATCTACGTCTATGGTGAGGTAGATTATGCGTGGTGGTCTGAAGAACTTGGAAGGGAAATCGCCCCAGGAACATTCGGCGATAACCTGACGATCAGCGGATTGCAAAGCGCACGATTCAATGTGGGAGACTATCTGCATATTGGCGATGTGACCCTGCAAGTTACTTCACCGCGCATCCCGTGCGGTACGTTTGCCGCGCGCATGGAAGATCCGCAATGGGTAAAGAAGTTCCGCCAGGCTGAAAGACCGGGTTTGTATTGCCGTGTGATCAAGGAAGGCATTGTGAAAGCGGGCGATTCTGTTTCCATCGAAAAATATACGGGTGAAACAATCTCCATTTTACAAATGTATCGCGAATTTTATAACAAGGACAAAAGCGAAGAGACGTTACGCCGCCATCTCCATGCGCCCATTGACACCCGTGGTCGTAAAGATTTGGAGAAGGAATTACAAAAACTCCTGGTACGCTAATAAAAGCAGGCAATATGCTCCCCATTCATCAGATAGAGACCTTTCTTCAATATAATACACCCGCGCATTTGCAGGATATTGTTGTGGAACTTCGTAACATCGTTGCTTCAATTGCTCCAGATGCAACGGAGGTGGTCCGCTGGGGAGGCTTGAGTTATTACCACGAAGGACGCGGCGGTATCGTCAGCGCGGGGATCTGCCAGATTGGCATTCACAAGGATCACATCCGTTTGGCGTTCATCCACGGAGCGCTTTTGCCTGACCCGCGCAGCCTCTTGGAAGGGACGCAAAAATACAAACGCTTCGTCAGGCTCGAATCGTATGACGACGCGCCCTGGGATGATTTGAAGCAATTGATTACATCTGCTTCGCGTTTCGATCCGCGCTCCGTATAGGAGTAATTGGAAAATATCAACACGAGGGAATATAATCCTCGAAGAGGAAACATGATCACATTTCGCCCCATGAATTTGGACACCGATGCCGCTTCTATGCGCTCGATTAAGAATCGCTTTTTTACGCGTATATCTTGTATAATCTCGTATGAAATGAACCATACCTAAATCATATTTTCATTCCACTACTATAAGGATATAACATGAGCATCACTATAAACTTGAAACGTACTGCCGATTTCACTGGCTTGGTCATCAGCCCCGCGCTGGCTCCGGAGACACTTTCCCCGGAGACGGCTGGCAAGGAAGCGGGCGAAGTCCGCGCGGTGGGTGGGAAAACCCTGCTCTCCCTGGGCGCGCAGAAAAAACTTTCCGCCGAGATGATCCGCCGGGCAGGCGGGGGATTGGCAAAGTGGCTGGTCAAAAACAACGTGACCGAAGCCGGCCTGGAGTTGGGTCCACTGTTTGGGCTGGCCGCAGGGCCGGTATCCAGCATGGTCAATGCTTTGGTGGAGGGCATCCTGCTCGGCGCGTTCACATTTGTGAATCACAAGACTGTTGAGGAGAAGAAAAAGGACACGGCGTTGAGTCTGCTCGTGGATGGCGCGGCAGGCGCGGGTGAGTCCGAGATCGAGGGTTTCATCCAAAAAGCGACGATCACCGCTGAAGCAGTCAATCTCGCGCGTGAATGGTCACATGAACCGCCCAACGTCATCAACCCGGTGACGCTGGCCGAGCGCGTACAAAAAGTCGCCGCCGAAGTCGGCTTGAAATGCACCGTCCTGGATGATGAACAACTGGATGCGATGGGCGCGGGTGCGATCGTGGCGGTAGGCAAAGGCTCGAGCACACCCTCACGGTTGATCATCCTGGAACATGCCGGAAAGGCTGGCGGCAAGCCGGTGGCACTGGTGGGCAAGGCGCTGACGATGGACACAGGCGGATACTCGCTCAAGCCATCCGACAGCATTGTGAATATGAAATACGATAAATCAGGCGGCATGGCGGTAATTGCCACGCTGGTGGCGGCCGCGCGGCTGGGGTTGGCGACGTCGGTGGTGGGCGTGATCGCCGCCGCCGAGAATATGATTTCGTGTGGTGCATACCGACCTGACGATATTTTGAAGGCTCTGAATGGAAAAACGATTGAGATTATCAGTACCGATGCCGAGGGGCGGCTGGTACTGGCCGACGCGCTGACATACACCGAGCGGACGTTTGCTCCGCGCGCGATGATCGACATCGCCACACTGACCGGCGCGGTGGTCATTGCACTCGGTTCGGTACGCGCCGGTGTGTTGAGCACGGATGATGGGCTGGCTGAGGCGCTTTCGGCGGCTGGCGAACGTACCTATGAGCGCATCTGGCGTCTGCCCCTGGATGAGGAGTATTTTGAGCAGATCAAGGGCGACGACTCGGACATCAAGAATTCCGGTGGTCGCAAGGCTGGCTCAATTATCGGCGGCATGTTCCTGAAACAATTTGTGACCGATGCCACACCTTGGGCGCACGTGGATATGGCCGGTATGATGGATGCGGAAAAGGAAGCCCCCTACTCGCCGAAAGGCGGCATGGGTTATGGAGTGAGGTTGTTTTTGGATTACCTGAGTTCGTTGGAGTGAAAGTAAAGAAATAGGACTTACGCACCCCCCAAAAAGAATCCGCTAATCCTCGCGAATTTGCGCCAATCTTTTTTACATTCGTGAAGATTGGCGTAGATTAGCGGAGGATTATTCATTCTGCGTAAGTCATAAGTAATTGTAGTAGTGACTTCATTCGTTCTTTGCCGGGAAATCAACGACTGAAGCCACTATTATTTTAAGAACTTATCAGTGAAATCCTTGTTTTTTGTGCAAGAATTTTTGAACCGCGAAGCCCGCAAAGAGCGCGAAGGTTTTAAAGGTTTTTCTTAGCGATCTTAGCGTGCTTGGCGGTAAAACTCTTTCGGCTTGTCCGAGTTAGGGTATGCAAGTGAACTGTTTAATCTTTCTTATATCTCGCCGTCAACGTGGGACAGTGAGCCGACTCGGCGATCTCGGCGGTTACATTCGGCGCATAGAGCTGCCGCAAGGCGTGTGTGCTATAGGATGAACCCATACACAGCAAGTCATAATTTCCATCTTTGATCTCCGCCAGGATCTCTTCAACGATGATGCCCTGTCTACCCTTTGCAGTTGCGGTTAAGCCTTGTTCTTTCGCAACTTGCATGGCATCCCGCAAGCTTCGTCCCGCGGGCGTATCCGTCTCAATGATATTTTGCCAGTGTTCGCGCACCGTACGCGCAGTCGGATAATCCAAGTCCATGGGCGGGACAACATGCAGCAGCGTAATCTCTGCATTGCAATTGACGGCCATTTGTATGGCGAGGTGTTCAGCCGTTACTTCGTATCCCAACCCGCCGAGGCAGATCAATATTTTTTTAAGCGGAAAACGCACATCAGGCACATACAGGATCGGCCCGGTGATCTCTTCGATGAGATGACGGATGGATCGCCCCGTTATCCATCTGCGGATCTGCGGCCTGCCAAGCGGACCCAGCACCGTGAGGTAATTGCCCTCTTTTGCCTTTTGCGGGATGACGGCCTCCGCGTCTCCATTGCGGACCTCAAGGCTGTATTCCAGACCCTTTTGCTGGAACAACCGGATGGCGCGTTCGAAGACATCCTCCAAAGGGTGGTGAGCATCTATTTGCGCGGGATTCAAGTGTTCGGTCACACCGAGAAGCGTTACTTTCGTTTGAAGATTGGCGGCGAGCCATGCGCCATATTCGATTGCAGGCCACGTCCCTTTAAATCCATTGGTTGTAATTAATAGATCAGGTTGCATATTCTTCTCACATTATCGAAACAGGACCACGCCCAGGATGCCCGCGCCGATCAATACATATTGCGGCGGAATACCCAGGTACAAAACTGTAAAACTCAAAGAGGCGATAAGCACCACGCGCCACTTAATGGACTTGGGATTGCTGGCCCGGAATAATTGCCACGAGACCAGCGCCATCAAGACTCCGACGGCCGGCGTCATTCCTTTGATAAACTGTTTCATCCAGTCCTGTCCTTCATAACGGAGCAGAATGGATGCAACCGTAAGCATGATGACAGTAGGAGGAATGATCGCACCGAGCAAAGCGGCCAACATCCCCGCGCCTCCACCGGATGCGAATCCGATAAACATAGCCAGCTTGAGCGCTTCGCTCCCCGGCACAAGGTTGGAAAACCCCACTGCTTCCACAAATTCAGCCTCGGTCAAAATTGTGTTGACCGTTTCTTTATACAGCAAACCCACTGAAGTCGGCCCGGCTGTGGTCAGCAAGTTAACCTTGAGGAATATCCAGAATAAATGCAGCCAAACCTGGAATCTGGTCGATTGCTTCATTTGAAAATAAAAGTCCCGATCAATCCGCCCGCGAGGATCACAAGCGGAGCAGGCACGTCAATGAGATATGCGACCAAGCTGGCGCCGCCCAGCACAACCACTCTCCAGTCAAATCCATTGCCCACACCGCCTTTGAGAACCTTCCAGGCAACCGTGAGGATCAAAACTGCCACGGCGGGCGTCAACCCCTCCACGAAACGACTGACCCACGCTTCACGCTGAATACGGTGAAGCACGGAGACGAGTGCGAACATCAGAACAGTTGGCGGAAGAACCGCGGCAAATAAAGAGACAAGCCCGCCGGAGACACCAGCTACGGTATAGCCAACAAACATGGCGAGCTGTAATGCATCACTGCCCGGGAGCAATGTGGCCAGTCCCACCGCCTGGACAAATTGGTCATCGGTAAGAAAATGACCCACTGCTTCGTTATACAAGAGTCCGGTTGAAGCCGCGCCTGATGTGCTCAGCAGATTGATCTTTAGGAAGATCCAGAAGAGTTGATATAGGATATTCATGCGTGTGATGGATTAGATGGCTTTGACGAGATATAGTTCGCCGCGCGCAAAGCCGCGCTCGAGGTAATAGCCGTGCGTCCCAATCGCTGAAATAACAGCCATGCGCTTAAAGCCGCGTGCGCGTGCAATATTTTCCGCCTCTTCGAGCAGGCTTGTGCCCAGCCCCACATGTTGGGCTGCGCCTTGTTTTTCCGTCCCGACGGCCAGAGCCTGTCCATAGATATGTACTTCACGAATCAAGGCCGCGCCGTCCAAATCTTTGATGCCGGTTTGCGGAGAGTTTGCTTCAGGTAAAGAAAGCCGTATAAAACCAGCCAGCTTGTCATCGGCCGTGACAAAGGAAATGAAATGTTCCTCCGCCGCTCCTGTTGGATAAGTAATGTCATCGAGATGCAGGGAAGCGGACTCTATGGTTTTGCCACGCACTTCACGGCAGCGCACACATTCACAGCGTGTGCTGCGTCGCTTCATTTTGGCATGTATATCCTGCCGTAAACTTGTGCGGCGATTGCCTTCAACCACATTCGTGGATGGAATATCGCGAATGACGCGGTTGACACGGCAATAGCGCGGGATGGACGGTTTGATATCCGCGATCAAATCCACAAGTTCTTCGGTGGTGTAAGGCTTGAATTCTCCTCGTTGCCAGTATTCATACAGTTCTGCGTTGGGGAGCAGTTGATTGGGATATATCTTAATTTCATCGGGGCAAAAACCATCCCAAAGCCGCGCGAAATCGAGGCGGTCTGATGCAGGAGTCGCGCCGAGCAGGTTGGGCATCCAATGTAGGACAATTTTAAATCCCGCTGCACGCAATAAGGCCACGGCTTTACGCGTACATTCCACATCGTGTCCGCGTTTGTTGATATCAAGGATATGGTCGTCGAGACTCTGCGCGCCCATCTGTACTTTGGTCACGCCGAGGTAACGAAGCCAGTGAATTTCATTGGAATTGATCTCATCGGGCCGCGTTTCGATCACAAGACCAACGTTACGATGAGGGGAAGATTCGTTGAGCGTTTGTGCCTGACCTAACCCCCCGTCCCCCCCTTCCCTATAGGGAAGGGGGGCTGGGGGGTTAGGTACATTCATTGCATCAAAACAACGCTTGATAAACCACTCCTGATAATCGCGTTTATAAGCAGACCATGTGCCGCCAAGAATAAGCAACTCAACTTTATCTGTGGGATGGCCGACTGATTCCAATTGCTCAATGCGGGAGCGGACCTGTAGATACGGATCAAACCCATGCTCCAGCCCGCGCATGGCTCCCGGTTCACCCGGCAGATAGGACTTGGGCATACGCACATCTGTGGGGCAGAAAATACATTTGCCCGGGCAAGGATATGCTTTTGTAAGCACAGTCACCGTGGTCACGCCTGAGAGCGTACGCATAGGCTTCATGCGGATGCGCTCCAGGAAGCGCGCGTCCGCGGGAAGTTCGCCCGCCGCGACCATTTCATGATATGCCGCCACCAGCACCGCTTTATTTAGATAACCGCCGCCCGGCAATGGATAACGATGCACAGCTTCCATAACGGGGCGTCCGCGCTGGATCTCCTCCAGCACGGTGCGCGCGATGATTGTCTTTTCGGGGGTTGCCAAATGTGAAGCGCGCCAATTTTTAATTCGCTCAGTTTCCTTGCTCAATCTTTTGCGCCTCCTTTGGATGGATTCAGCACGAACTGATCATTGATCGGTAAAATTTCTTTTTGCGTAAACATCTCGGTATGCAGACCACATTCTGTTTTAGCCTGCCCGCTCCAGCGTCCCGCGCGCTCGTCTTCGTTCAGTCCAATGGCAATTGTGCAAGGTGTGCATCCAATACTTCTGTATCCTTTTTCAAGCAATGGATGAGAAGGCAGGCTGTTCTCTTCCATGTAACGCTTGACATCGGCTTTCGTCCAATTCAACAACGGGTTGATCTTCAACAAGCCATCATCCTGTAAATCGAGTATCTGTGCCTGTGCGCGCACGGAAGTCTGGTCGCGGCGAATGCCGCTGATCCATGCCTTGATGTCTTTCAATGCTTTTTGCATGGGCATGACTTTGTGAATGTAACAACACAGGTTGGGGTCCTCTTTCGGCAGGGAGCGCACGCGTTGGCGTGCAAATATATCCCAGCGCGTATCGCGATACAAGTCAATCACAGTTAATTGCCATCCCAAAGCGATCTGCTCGCGAAAGATCAGGCTCTCCCAAAAGTGATAGCCTGTGTCAAGAAAGAAAACAGGTAGGCCGCGTTTAATGCGCGTGGCCATGTGCAGCAACGGCATACTTTGAGTCTGAAAGGATGAACTCATCGCGATCTCAGGCCAAAACGTATCCACCGCCCATTGGATGATCTCCTGCGGCGTCTTTGTTTCAAACTCTAAAGACAGTCTCTCGATCTCACTTGCGGATAGCATGGCGAAGATTATACCCGTTATAATCACGGCATGGATTCAGCCACCACCGCGCGCCTCTTGAAGATAAACCGCGATTTCTACGATCAATTTGGGGATTCGTTTTCAGCAACGCGCCAGCGTATTCAGCCCGGTGTACGCCGCGTATTGGACATGCTAAACGGGGATGAAGCCATCCTGGATTTGGGGTGCGGGAACGGCGAACTCGCGCGCGTTCTCGCCAGGCGGAATCATCGCGGCTCGTATCTTGGTCTGGACTTTAGCCTGCCTCTGTTAAAAAACGCCGAGTCTCAGCCCGAGGCTTTTCCCGTTAAATTCCTGCAAGCCGACCTGACTGCTGATTGGGAGCATGTGATTGCGATTTCGTCATTGCGAGGAGCGTTCTTTGCGACGAAGCAATCTCCTCATGAGTTAGAGATTGCTTGCCAAAGGCACGCTTCACGGTCGTCGCATCCTACGGATGCACCTCGCAATGACGGTTTCTTTGATCTTGTCTTTTGCTTCGCGGTCTTGCATCACATTCCCAGCTTTGAATTACGCTTAAAGATTCTCAAAAAGGTTCGCACCTTGCTTAAACCTGAAGGTCGTTTTATCCATTCGAACTGGCAGTTCTTGAACAGCGAAAAACTCAAGACCAGGATCCAGCCATGGGAGGCCGCGGCAATTTTAAACCCCGAAGTGGACGCGGGGGATTATCTGCTCGATTGGCGCAATGGCGGCACAGGTCTGCGATACGCGCATCACTTCACCGAAGAAGAATTGTCCCAATTAGCACAAGCCAGCGGATTCCGTATAGTCGAGTCGTTTTATTCGGATGGCAAGAACAATAAGTTGGGGCTTTACCAAATTTGGGGATAATTACCCTCGCATGGGTGGTTTGATTTTAATAAAACTCTAATCCACTTACCAATAACTTTTACCTGCATAACACGACCCTTGTAGAAATCGAAAGAATACAAAGGAGATCAATCTTATGCGTAAAAGTACACTCTTCGTCTCGGCCGCTCTGACAACTTTCTTGTTGGTCATGTTGTTCGGTGTGGTTTCAGCCTATCAAGCTATGACGAAAACAAATCCCTTAAATGTAGCTCCGGTGGCTCAGCAACAACCTGTTTCCGATGTTGTGGATACTGCGCCGGTATTAGCACCGACCTCCCAAGCCGCGCCCGTGACTCCCGAACAAGCCGCACAATTGGCCGTGCAGGTTATTAACCGCACCGACCTGTACAGCGTTGAAACGTCAAAACTAAATGGCGTGGATGCTTATCTGGTCACATTCAGTTCTGGTGATTTGGTCTATGTTAGCCTAACTGGACAAATCCTTTCCATTACCAAGCTGCCAGTTTTCACTGCGTCAAGCGGCGGCGGTGGCGGTCGTGGCGGCGGCAGTGCTAGTGGTGGTGGCGAGCGTGAAGATGGTGAACATGAGGGTGATGGCGAACATGAAGGCGGCGATGACTAGTCGCTGAGACACCATGGCACCTAATAAATCAAAAACTCGCACTTGGTATGACGTACAAATGGCAATCGCCGCCATTGCCATGTCGCTGACATTGGCGCTCTGGAATCTCTTTGCAGGCCCCGACCGCGCGCAAGCCGCGCGCAAGATGGCTGAAGAAGCACTGGTAACTCCTCCACCAGTACCAACGGAAGCGCCTGTTGTTGCACTCACGCCTGCGCCCATGCCAATCGTTAAGATCATCTTTGGCGGTTCAGCGCCACAACAATCATATTCACAACCGACTGGCAAAAAGAATAAAGGCGGTGGCAGTGGAGGCGGCGGGGGGGGTGGATCCACGGGTGGGTCTTAATGTTCCAGCGTTTGAAATTTCGCGCGATGGGCAGTGACATGCTCGTTGTCCTGGACCAGGGTGCGGATTCCATACCTGGCGCGCTGACCCAGGTCCCAGCCTGGTTCGAGGAATGGGAACAATCTCTCAGCCGCTTCCGCGCGGATAGTGAGTTGTCTCACCTCAATCAAACCTTTGACCAGCCCGTGCCTGTCAGCCAGATTCTTTGGGATGTGTTTGAAACATCCCAATGGGCTGAGCGATATTCAAACGGGCTGGTCACGCCGACCATTTTTGATGCCATGCTTGAGGCCGGGTATGACCGTAACTTCGATGACCTGCCGCGTTATCAAGGTCGTTCCCTATTGTATGAACGCGTTCTTCCCCGGCCTCTTTCAGCCGTGATTGCAGATGAGATAGATCACACGATTTGTTTACCCGAAGGCTTGCATCTTGACTTTGGTGGCGTAGCAAAAGGCTGGGCCGCACATCAAGCGATGCAACGATTGCAGGAGCAAGGCCCTGCGTTGGTGAACGCTGGCGGCGATATCGCCATCAGCGGCCCGCACTCTGACGGGTCAGAATGGCAGATCGGTGTGAATAATCCATTTGAGCGCGGAACAGATTTTGAGTTCCTGTATGTGAAAGGCGGTGGTGTAGCGACTTCAAGCACAGATCATCGCCGCTGGGTGCAGGATGGCCGGTTACAGCATCACATCATCAATCCGCTGACAGGCCAGCCTGTTGAAACAAGTTTGTTGTCGGCTACCATTATTGCCCCAACTGTGATGGAAGCAGAAGCCGCGGCCAAGACTGTAATGATCATGGGCGCGGACGATGGCATGGCGCGGATCGAATCCAATCCACATTTGGCTGGCCTGCTTATGGTAGAGAACGGTCATGCCTTGTATAGTAGGAAAATGCAGGAATATTTGTAAGGAGTCGAAATGTCTATTAATTCTTCAGAACCTGTTGAATATGAATCATCCGTCAATATCCAATCATTTATGTTGTTTGTGTTCGCAGTAACCGTCGGCTTGCTGGTTGCGATAGTATTTTTACCGATCTGGATGCCCAATATGGCATTCTCGATCGGCGGACAATACCCGAAAGCGTTCTGGTATCTCGCGCGCGCAACCGCTATTGTATCGCTTAGTTTATTGTGGCTTTCCATGGCTTTGGGGCTTGGTATCACCAACAAGATGGCGAGACTATGGCCGGGTGCGCCTGCTACGTTTGCCATTCATGAATATGTCAGCCTTTTAGGGATGGCCTTTGCTCTCTTTCATGCACTGGTTCTTCTTGGCGATCACTATATCAACTTTACACTCGCACAAGTGCTTATGCCGTTTGCCACCGTGGATTATCGTCCGTTTTGGGTCGGTATCGGACAGCTTGGATTCTATCTCTGGGTCATAGTGGTAATCAGTTTTTACATCCGCCCGATTATCGGACAAAAGACCTGGCGCGCGCTTCACTATGCCAGCTTTGCGCTGTACCTAATGGGGCTGTTCCACGGCCTGTTCAGCGGAACAGACAGCGCGGCAGGCTGGGCTGTCAACTATTATTGGTTCTCTATCGGCAGTCTGTTGTTCCTGCTTTTTGTTCGCATTGTGGGAGCCACGATTGAAAAGCTATTCCCTGCAAATAAATCCGCTCAGGTTCAGAAGATAACGCAGTAACCTGTCATTGCGATGGAGCGAAGCGACTGAAGCAATCTCCAGTAATCTGACATCAATAAAGAAACAGGCGATTGTCAATATGACAATCGCCTGTTTTTACAAATCACTCTTTTACTTCACCATCTTTAGCAAGGACTTCCGAAGTCTCATAAATTTCGGGGGGCTTTATAAAATAAATGGCACATGCCGCAAATGGCGGGATACTGTATAATGCAAACCATCAGAGCGTAAAAGTCACTAATCGCCGCCTCCAAAAGGGAGCGTTTTCATGGATGATTTACTTCAACAAGGCATAACAGCGTATAAGGCAGGGAAACGCGATGAAGCGCGCAATATTTTTATAACTGTTGTTAAGCAAAGCCCGGATAGCGAACCCGCTTGGAATTGGATGTATCAGGTTTCAAACAATGACCAGGAACGTATTCATTGCCTGAAACAAATAGTACGAATAAACCCAAACAACGAAAAAGCCAAACAAAAATTGGATTCTCTTACGGGACAGGATTTTCCATTTGAATCGCCGCAAAAAGTTGCACCACCCATACAAGCGCAAAGGAATACTGTGCCGCCAGTTGCTGAAACTGAAAAGCCTGCTGTCTCTCAAAAAGCGCCTATCCCAAACCGGCAAAAAAATACACTATTGGAATAGGTATACTTTTGCCCATTGCAGTTGCTTGTGCAGTTGGTTATATGATTTTCAGTGACATGCCTGTTTCTAACATTCAGCCAGTAGCACCTATTTCTTATCCTACAAAAATCCCCTCATCTCCTACATCACGCCCATCTTCAACGCCTTCCATATTTATGGGCGAACCGATAGATTATTTACCAGTCTTGCCAGATGAATTTGATATAGATTATTCCAGTCAAATAGATGCAACTTTAGAAGATGGAACTAAGCTATTTTCTGTCGCGTTTATCAATAAGCAGGCCGTTTTTAACGGCAATTTAGTAAGAGTCTTTTACTTCATATACATGTATTCTAGCGAATCAAAAGCAATTTCAAAATACCAAATATATATAAGCGACTTGAAAGCCGAAGGAAAGGGAAATTTAGATATTGGCATTGGGATAGATGGAGCAGATGATTCATTAATATATATTGTTAGGAAAAACAGCTTAACAGGAGAATATACTTCCAGAATCAAGAATGTTGTTGTTACCACTGTTGGTGTGCCTATCTACGACCCACAAACAATGACAGAAACATTCATAAAGGATTTTATGGCAGATGTGATAGGGTTTCACATACTCGGCATAAACAAATTTTCCCAACAATAGCCATATTGGGTATATAGAGCCACAATTTGCAAAGGAGAAAATTATGGACATAAAAATCTTTTCTGCGAAGGATTATTTCAATTACTATTTTGCAGGCATAGCATGGCTGGCATGTGTATTTTCAATTTCCATAAAAGGCTTTAGTAACTGTGCTGCTACGGTTGAAATAATTGGCAAAATACCTATTACCATATTGGCTGTTTTATTAATAGCAATTCCCTTTATGATAGGATTTGTTCTAAACCCTCTTGGAAATCTTGTTACTTTCTTATTAAGAAAAATTGTAGACGACCCTATAGATTGGGTACTTGTCCTATCAGGGCAAAAATTTCCAACAACAAAGAAATTATGCCGAAAAAGAATATCTGAACCTTCACGAACAAAAATCCTTGAAAAACTCTCTACGCTCCAGGGAGGCCCCACTAAATATAGTCCTTTTTTCTTTGTTAGAAACTACGTTGAAATAAAAGCAAATAAAAATGCGCTAACTTTAGTAAATCGTCCACTTGATATGGCAAACCTCACAGAAAGCCTCCTTCTTCCTATACCGCTTTTAGGCTTTCTAATTGGAGAAATATTTATCTCCCGAATCTGTTCCATAAGCCTCCTTCTTCCCATACCGCTTTTAGGCTTTCTAATTGAAAAAATATTTATCTCCCAAATCTGTTCCATAATTTCGGGGATATTATTCATAATTCTTTGCTACCGTTATTTTCAATTACGCGAGTATTGGGTAAAACATAATTATCGTACTTTCTTGATTTTGGAATAATAGGTTTTGTAACCTGCCGCTCCCACCCAACAACGTGTGGATAGCTACGAAATGGTTGGAGGTACGCGATTGAGTGAGCGCAAGTCCCCCACTCGCAAGACGCCTGCGGCGGCAGACTTCGGAAGTCTCAACGGGATTTGTGCGGGGGCTGTCGGACAACTAGCAGTCCTACCGCAATGAGTGTAAAAGTCACTAATCGCCACCTCCAAAAAGGAGCGTTTTTATGGATGATTTACTGCAACAAGGCATAACAGCGTATAAAGCAGGGAAACGGGATGAAGCGCGCAATATTTTTATAACTGTCGTTAAGCAAAGCCCAGATAGTCAACCCGCTTGGGCTTGGTTGTATGATGCTTCAAACAATGACCAGGAGCGTATTCATTGCCTGAAACAAATAGTACGAATAAACCCAAACAATGGAAAAGCCAAGCAACGGCTAAATGAATTAACGGCTTTTGATTTTCCGCTAGAAAGTCCTGCTTCACAATCTGCACCTCAGTCTGTACAGACTGCGACTAATCTAGAATCCGCTCAATCTGTAAGTTCAAAAACTAAAATGCCAGACGTCCCAATGGAAGATGCTAGCCAGCCCAAAGAAGTACCAACCACTAATCAGGCACAAGATACAGTGGCAATTGATAAAAATCTTATTTTAGCTATAGCGGGTATTGGCGGAATTTTACTCATTGCATCTGCTTTTATAATGATTTTCCATAACATGCCTGTTTCTAAAATTCAGCCAGTAGCACCTATTTCTTATCCTACAAAAATTCCGCCAACACATACTCCTCAACCTTCTCCCACGGCATCACTTTTTACAAGAGAGCCGATAGATTTTGTACCAGTTTTGCCTGACGGTTTCTATCTTGACAAAAGTAATGAGCAAATAAATAAAGTAGTAGGAGATGAACTTAGGTTATTTTCGATACAATATACAAATAAATATGCTTCAACTGTGGGCGACTTGTCTGGAGTCTTGTTTTACTTCAACATATTTTCAAACGAGCCAAAGGCAATTTCTGGATATAAATTAGCTTTAGTTTCTTACGAAAATGAGCAAAAGTTAGCAAGTTTAGCAAGTGAAGAGATTGAGATTGATGGTACAGATATATCAACACTCTATGTTTCTTCACCAGGTGACAAAAACCTTCTGCAAGGCTCAATCATTTCCAGAGTGAACAACATTGTATTAACTACTGTTAGTTTCACTGTTTTTGACCCGCAAGCATTCACCAAAACATTTTTTTATAAATTCGTAGCAGATATAACAATAATTCATTCACTGACAGTAGAGAAATTACTTCAACTAAGTGGTTGCAGTTCCATAGACGTTCAAGTTTGGATTGACCAAACAGTACCACGCCTAAATGCGATTGATTCTGACTTTGAGATTCTAAACGCTTACCCACCGGCAAGTTACGATGGATACGCCTCTTATGCAGAAAGTGCTAGGCAGAAATATTATGCACAATTGTCTCAAAAAACGCCCACTTGCCTTGCAAATGTTCAAGAGCTCTCGCTAGAGGAACTCAGGTTATTTTGGAAAGGATTAGAAGCCGCCGCAAATGGCGATGGGAATTCTTTAAATGATCACTTTTCCCGTCTTGTGGAAATATCAAGTCAGGTAGACGAAGCAATGCAAGACATTGAACTAACTCATGCGCCAACCGTAACATCAACATATGTGCCGCATACGGCGACGATCAAAACCTATATAAACCTCTCGACTGGTCTCTGTTTGGATAGCAACGCCGCCAGTGCGGTGTACACACTTGGCTGTAACGGCGGCAACTACCAAAACTGGGAGAGTCGGGGCAAGAGCCTAGTCAACGTTTCAACTGGTTTCTGTCTGGACAGTAACGCTGAGGGCAAGGTCTACGCCATCGGTTGCAACGGTGGCGACTATCAAAACTGGAATCGCTCCGACAAGCGCCTAATCAATGTCGCAACTGATTTATGTCTGGATAGTAACACCAACGGCAATGTGTATACTCTTGACTGCAATGGCGGTAACTACCAGAATTGGAAGTAAACAAACACCCACCGATTAACAGCAGTGTGTGACCAAGGGGTAAGTGCCCCGAATTTGAAAAATGATCTCGAAGCGAAAAAATGGTTCTGAATGGAAAACATTTGGAGCTGTTTTTTTATTCCCTGTTGTCAGATTCCCTACACAGAGACAGCCTTCACTCCCCCTATTTTCTTTTCCCACCCAAACCGCAATTTCATAGTATATTGTCTCCCTATGACATTGATCAGTTTACAGGAAGTCAGCCTCGGCTTTGGTGAACAGACCTGACAGGTTTCATCGTGGCGCGAGTTAATCGTGGCTCTTGCGATCAAAGTCTACTCGGTTAATCAGACTTCTATGGAAACGCTTCGGTGAACTCAGCGCACCGCCTGTCAGGTCTTTTTAATACATAAACAGGCGACTGTCTTATGACAATCGCCTGTTTTTACGCATTACGAATTACGCAATATTCTTTTATTCTTTCACTTCACCATCAATCACATCACCGTCACTTGCAGGCGGAGTTGATGCGCCGCCTTGCGGTTGCCCCTGTCCTTCAGGTTGCGGCTGGCCTTGAGCGTAGAGTTGCTGGCTTATCGCATAGAAAGCATTCTGCAACTCTTCTGTGGCTTTCTTGATCTTCGCCACATCTTCCGTCAGGGCAACCTGCTTGAGGTCGCTAACCTTGGTCTCAATCGCGCCGCGCTCCGCGGACGGGACTTTATCACCCAATTCCTTCAACGCTTTTTCAGTTTGATAGCATAGGTTATCCGCATCGTTGCGGACTCCGATCAACTCGCGGCGCTGTTTATCGGCAGATTCGTTCTGGCGTGCTTCCTGTACCATGCGGTCAATATCGCCTTTATTCAAATTTGTCGAAGCAGTGATCATCACCTTCTGCTCTTTGCCGGTGGCTTTATCTTTTGCGGTCACATTTAGGATACCGTTGGCGTCAATATCGAATGTCACTTCGACTTGCGGAATGCCGCGCGGCGCCGGTGGAATACCATCCAGGCGGAAGCGGCCAAGCGACATGTTGTCTCCAGCCATCGGGCGTTCGCCTTGCAAAACATGAATGTCAACGGCAGTCTGGCTGTCAGCCGCGGTGGAATACGTCTCGGTCTTACGCACCGGAATGGTTGTGTTGCGTTCGATCATTACCGTCATCACACTGCCCATCGTCTCAACGCCCAGTGAAAGCGGCGTAACGTCGAGCAATAGGATATCTTTGACTTCACCGGCAAGCACGCCGCCTTGGATTGCCGCGCCGATGGCGACTACTTCATCGGGATTGACGCCCTTGTTAGGTTCTTTGCCGTCTGTCAGCTTGCGCACCAAATCCTGGACCATCGGCATGCGCGATGACCCACCGACCAATACCACCTCGTTGAGTTGGCTGGCAGGCATGTTTGCATCCTTCAACGCCGCTTCAAATGGTTTGCGGCAACGGTCAAGCAGGTCGCCTGTCATTTGTTCGAACTTCGCACGCGAGAGTTTTAATTGCATGTGTTTCGGACCGTTCGCGTCTGCGGTAATGTAAGGCAGGTTGAGCTCGGTTTCCATCACTGTGGAAAGTTCGATCTTGGCTTTCTCCGCGGCCTCGCGCAAACGCTGCAACGCCGGTCGGTCGGTGCGCAGGTCAATGCCCTGGTCTTTCTTGAATTCATCCGCGGCCCAATTGACGATGCGCTGATCCCAGTCATCGCCGCCGAGGTGTGTATCACCGTTTGTGGATTTGACTTCGATCACGCCCTCGCCGACTTCAAGGATGGATACATCGAACGTGCCACCACCAAGGTCAAAGACCAGGATTGTTTCATTCTTTTTCTTATCGAGGCCATACGCCAAAGCAGAAGCCGTTGGCTCGTTGATGATACGCATCACTTCCAGACCGGCAATCTTTCCAGCATCTTTTGTAGCCTGGCGCTGGCTATCGTTGAAATACGCCGGGACTGTGATCACGGCCTGCGTCACAGGCTGACCAAGATACGCCTCCGCATCAGATTTGAGTTTTGCGAGAACCATCGCAGAAATTTCCTGCGGGCTGTATTCGCGATTCGTGATCGGCACTTTGACGCGTACGTCATTTGCAGGACCGGGGATGACTTGATACGAAACCATGCCGCGTTCATGTTCAGTCTCTTCGAAATGACGGCCGATGAAACGCTTGATGGAATAAACTGTGTTCTCGGAATTTATTACTGCCTGTCGCTTCGCGGTCTGACCGACGAGCCGTTCGCCGTTTTTATTGAACGCCACCACCGACGGGCATAAACGCCCGCCTTCCGCAGTGGAGATAACTGTCGGCGTGCCGCCTTCCATTACAGAGACGACAGAGTTGGTTGTGCCGAGGTCAATGCCAATGATTTTTCCCATAAGGTTGCTCCTTTTTCCTGTCATTGCGAGGAGCGCAACGACGAAGCAATCTCATTAAACCAGAGATTGCTTCGCGAAGAGCGCTCGCAATGACATCGTTATTTCTTTATAGGATAATCGAAGCATGCAAGATTTTCGTTAACAGAATGTAGAAATTTTCTAAACTTACCAACTGATGTTACACACCGTCCCGAAGGCGTTGTGCTGACGGTTCGTCTTTCACTCACCGTGTCGAATGGTTTGATCGCCTGAACAAGGTTTTCAAGGAAACCTTCGGGACGTTTTGCGTAGGTGAGTTACTAAGGCTCACTCACTTTCACCCAATCAAACGCTGAGATGACCGGTATATTCTCAAACGAAGAAACGGCAAGTCCCACTTTGCCTTCGCTCAAACCGTAACGCGTCACGTCTATTTTCCGGAAGAGTTTCTGGTTGATATAAAGCCATAGCACGTTTTGCTGACACATGAGACCAAGTTCATATTGCGTCTCTCCCCGTTTGAGATATTCGGTTGTATCGTTGATAATCGGGGTGTAAGATGCAATGCCCTGTGCCATCCATTGACCAAGAAGGATGTTGTAGGTTCCGTCTGTGGAGACATTGAATTCATACCAGCCATTTTGCTCGGAGTAACGACAAACGAGACCGATGGATTCGGGACTTGCACCGCGACTTTCAAAAGAAACATCCATGCGGGTATCCTTATAATCGTGAGCGCCGTAAATTGCATAAGTCCATGTGTAGGGCGTGTTGAGTTCAAAGGTGAGCGCGCCGCCTTCAGACTTTATTTGAGGAGATGCTTCGTCCCCTGTTTGGAGGATTGACCAGGCCAGTGGAACCACGTCAAAGTTTTCGGTGAAGAAACGAGGGGAAGGTGTGGGAGATAGGGTCTCAGTTGGGAGGATGGTTGGGACTACGGTGGCAGGTTTGGGCGGCGGCAGAACCGTTGCTGTTGGTGTGGATTCAGGCGCGATGGTGGTGATGGCAGGTTGGCAAGCGGCGGTCAGGGCGAGAAATCCAAATAAGAGTATTCTTTTCATAGGGTTACATTCTAACAAAAACGTACCACCTTGCGGCAGTACGTTAGTGGAGATGGCGGGAATTGAACCCGCGTCCGAAAGATTCGACCCTCGAAAATCTACGAGCGTAGCCTGCCGATTATTTTCACTGCAGGGATCCCGGCGGGCTGGTAACCCTGCAGCCATCTGCTAGTCTTTCACACGCTTAGCAGAGTTGCGTGCGGCACTCCACCTTTGTTTCGCCCAGACCGTCTCCCGGTGGAGGACGGAGCCGGTGGACGCGCTCTCGCTAAGAGAGCGGCTGTTACGTCATCGCCTAGGCGGCGAGGGGCATAGCAGCGTAGGAAGTGCGATTGGCACTTGAGTTTTTGCGCTGAGTTTACGAGTTCGGCGCCTCTCGGCTCGCATTCCGGAACCAGCCTCTCCCGTCGAAGCCTGTCATCCCCATGTGTGGGGGGTTCCCGTGAACGTAAAATGATTATAGCATATCTTTTTCTGTGCATTTTCCGAATCTTGCTTGCCCTAAAAGGCCGTTTGTGCTAGACTTTGTCTAACTAAAGAGGCAGACATGGCTGAAAAAATTCTTATCGTTGACGATGATGTAGATACCCTACGCCTGGTTGGATTGATGTTACAACGTCAGGGCTATCAGATCAGCACGGCTTCTAATGGCGAGCAGGGACTGGCTAAGGCTCTTGAAGAAAGGCCAAACCTGATCTTGCTGGACGTAATGATGCCCGATATGGATGGATACGAGGTGACGCGTCGCCTGCGTAACAACCCTGCCACAGCAACAACCCCAATCTTGATGTTTACGGCCAAGACCCAGCTTGATGATAAAGTGACGGGGTTTGAGGTCGGTGTAGATGATTATCTGACCAAGCCCACACACCCTGCAGAGTTACAGGCGCATGTAAAGGCATTACTAGCCCGCTATGAAAAGAAAGATGCCAAGGAAATTGTTACCGCGCTTCACGAACAGTATGGTCTTGTGATCGGTGTTATGGCTGTGCGCGGTGGATTGGGTGTTTCCTCTCTGGCAGCTAATCTTGCGACCGCGATTTTTACCCGCACACAAACAGAAGTGATCCTGGCTGAGATGGTGCCGGGCCATGGAACATTGGGTATGGATCTGGGGTTGACAAGCCAGAAAGCTCTAAATGATTTACTTTCAGGCACTACCGCCGAGATTACACGCGAAAAAGTAAGTGCTTCACTTGTGCATCACAGTTCAGGTTTGAAATTGATGATGGCATCAGAGAATCCGCGTGATTTTCATTTAACGTCGCGGGTAAGTAATTATGGTGTTCTGATTACCCGACTGGCCAGCCTGGCGCGTTTTGTGGTTTTGGACCTGGGCACGAGTTTTTTGCCTTTTGTGCAAAGCATCCTGCCGATGTGCGGTGAACGGATCGTGGTAGTGGAAGGTTCTGCGAATACCATCGAGCAATCTAAACTACTGATTAATGAGATTGTTGCGCTGGACATTGACCGTAAGGTCATTACAGTGGTATTGAACAACCGCGTACGCTCTGAATCGCAAATGTCATTGAAGCAAGTACAGGAGAAACTGGGACATTCGATTGCTGCAACTCTCACGCCCGCACCTGAGCTGTTCATTCAGGCGCTTCGTATGAAGACTACGGCTGTGTTATGCCAGCCTTCAAATGTCACTTCACAGCAATATATTAAACTAGCCGATCTGATTCTTGAACATGAGAAAGCGCGATGATGATTCCCGCCGACCAGTTGCAAACCGCGATAGATTTTGCGGCAGATCTGTTCCGCGATGCAAAACGTGTGGTAGCACTGACGGGAGCGGGTTTATCCACGCCCTCGGGGATCCCGGATTTTCGTTCTGAGGGAACAGGCTTATGGTCCCGCGATGAACCGCTGGAAGTCGCTTCATTGAGTACATTTCGCACTGCACCGGAGCGTTTCTATAAATGGTTTCGGCCTCTGGCAAGTCAGATCTTTAATGCGGAGCCAAACCCTGCACATACGGCGCTGGCGGAGTTGGAAAAGCATGGACACCTGCATACAGTCGTGACACAGAACATAGACGCACTTCATCAAAAGGCAGGCTCACAACACGTAGTGGAGATGCACGGTACAATGCAAACGCTCACCTGCACACAGTGTTATCAACAGGTAAATTCAAAAGACTGTTTGCAGACTTTTGTGGAACAAGGTGAGATTCCCCGCTGTTCAAAATGTGGAGCAGTGCTGAAACCGGATGTGATCTTGTTTGGGGAACAATTACCGCAGAGCGCGTGGCTGGAAGCCCAACGCGAGGCGCGTCAATGTGACTTGATGCTGGTCGCCGGTTCTTCATTGGAAGTTCTGCCTGTGGCCGGTCTGCCGATGCAGGCCCTCGACCGAGGTGCCCATCTTATTATTATCAATAACACCCCCACCTATTTGAATATGCGTGCAGATGTGGTTATTCTTGAAAACGTCGCAAAAATTATTCCTGCGATCGTAGAACGGACTTTATATGGCTGAAATAAAAACAGCACGACTCGATGGATACCGCCGTTTAGTTGATATTGCCCGCGATCTCGCATCAACCCTGGACCTGGATATTTTGCTCTCGCGCATTGTCCATGCCGCGGCCGAGATAAGCGGCTCTGAGGCCGCTTCGATCCTGCTGTACGACGATGCTTCCATGCAGTTATATTTTCAGGTTTCCACAAATCTTGATGAGCCAACCCGGCGCGGCATTATCGTTCCATTGGAAGGCAGCATCGCAGGCTGGATCGTGAACAATCGCAAACCGGTGCGCATTACGGATGTTCACGAAGACTCACGTTTTTTCGGCGATGTCGCGCAAACTATTGGATTCACCACTGAGTCCATCTTAGGTATTCCACTTGTCACAAAAAACAAGATCGTGGGCGTTTTGGAAGCATTGAATAAGCAAAAAGGCAAGTTCACCAATACGGACGAATCCATGTTGTTGGTGCTTGGTGCGCAGGCGGCTGTAGCAATTGAGAATGCGCGTTTATTCCAACAATCAGACTTGATCGCGGAATTTGTACACGAGTTGCGTACACCCTTGTCATCTTTAAGCACAGCCACCTACCTGCTGCTTCGCCCTGAAATGTCGCAGGAACAGCGCGATCAGATCGTTCAGAACATTCATAACGAAACCTTGCGCCTGAATGCGCTGGCATCCTCCTTTCTGGACCTGGCACGCCTGGAATCAGGCCGCGTGCAGTTTCGCAAAACCACTTTCAGCGTAACCGATCTATTATATGAATGCAAAGATGTGATGGCTTCCAAAGCGGAAGAGGAAAAGATCCAGGTACGGGTGGAAACGCCTGACGGCTTGCCTGTACTTGAGGCCGACCGCGATAAGCTCAAGCAGGTAATTCTTAATCTGGTCAGTAATGCGATCAAATATAATCGCCCAAACGGGTCCGTGAATTTGCGCGCGGAGAGTTCCGAGTTACAGATGACGATCTTGGTCCAGGATACAGGCTTGGGCATCCCCGACGAGGCCTTGCCACATTTATTCACCAAGTTTTACCGTGTGCGCGAAAATGAAGGCAAGGTATCCGGCACAGGCCTGGGACTTTCGATCTGCAAACAAATTGTCAACGGGCATGGCGGACGGATCGAAGTGAAGAGCAAGGTGGGCGTGGGTACGGTTTTTATGGTGCATTTACCCAAGGCCAGCAAAACACAACCGATAAAAGATTAAGATAAAAGGCGGCCAATCGGCCGCCTTTTATTATCACAGTGTTTTCATATTCTCCAATACTCGTCGTTTTCCCTTTGCATCAAACCATATCCGACCAACTCACGCCGCAAGGTGGCTGTATCTTCGTGAAAGCCAGAGAGAATTTTGTTCACTTGCTTTTCCGAATAACGGTTTCCCACTTTGAACGATTTAACCATATACCGCAAAACAGCCTCGAGTTTTTTGCGTTGGGCGGGAAAGGTCTTTAAACTACCATCCCGGCGCATGTAATCTTTCAAGACCTTGTTATCGTAGGCGCCCAGATCAATATCTGCCACGGCCGCGTTCAGATCATCCCGTGAGAATAAACTACGCGACTTGACCTCCAGCGCTTTCTCTTCGAGTTGATAGACGCTGTAATAGCCCTCTGCTTTTGCGCTGACCAGGCCTGCTTCTGACAGCCTCGCCAGGTGATGTGAAACAGTGGACGGTTTGAGTTGCAGAAGCGCGGCCAATTCCTCCACGCTATAGGGTTGTTGGGCAAGCAAGCCAACGATCTTCAAACGACTGGAATCGGCCAGAACCTTGAAAAAGTTAACCAATTCTTCGCTCATGCTGGCCCTTCCTTTTCTGGTAGTGGTTGATAAGTAAGTGACAGTTCTAAACGCGGATTTCGCTAATGGGCGAATGACGCGAATTTTCAGAAAGTATTGGCGAAATTCGTCAAATTTCGCGCCATTCGCGTTAAAAAAGCACTTCAGTTGCAGACTTGAAAATTGCCATCACTTACAAAGTAACCACTACCCCTTTTCTGACCTGGGGCTGCGCCAATATCTGGAACCATCGCTCTCGCGCTGCATCAGACCCGCGTCGATCAAATCTCGGCGCAGGCCGGCCACATCCAAATGAAAGCGCCGCAAAATTGTGTTGATTTCCTTCTCCGTGTAATTCGCGCCGGGCGCAAAAGCCGCGACAATATAATCAAGGATGACCCTTAACTTGGCGGGCTGATGTGGGATCTGCCTGACGGAACCATCCGCATTCAAATGAGCGGCAAGTACTTTGCGGGTCTTATTGTCCAGATTGGGTGCGGGGGTATAGGACTCCCGCCTGCCTGCAAATTGCTGGTGCGACAATTTCTCCAGCCCCGACGGCTCCAATTCATAGACTTCATCCTGCTTGCGCTCGGAAGGCTGTGCTCTAACAACGTTTACAAAGGCAAGGAACGCCAAATGACCGATCGCATCGCGAAAGGGCATGCCCAGGTTTTCCGCAATATCGGCAGCGCGTGCGGGGCCGCGCGTCAACGCGCCGATGATGCGCAATCGCTCCACATCAGATACGGCTTTGACAAAATCGAGCATTTCAGGCTGTGCGTCCATACCTCAAACTCCTATCAATCTAATTCGACATCTATCGAATTAGATTTTAACGGTATTCTGCCAGGTGTCAAGGGCTGGCTGGGTAACGTGAGCAGGCTCAAAGCTCGGAATGAAGTGGAGTGCATCAGGTATAATCCGCCTGTAAGAGTCAGTCCCATTTCCCATACACGGAGGTGTTTAGTGGACCTCTCGAAGCATGCTTACTTTGAGGGAAAGATCGTCCCACTTGCGGATGCGAAGATCAGCATTGCCACGCATGGTTTCTTATACGGTACGGCTGTATTCAGCGGTATGCGGGCTTATTGGAATGAAGAGAAACAACGCCTCTTCGTTTTTCGTGCTTATGACCATTTTCGGCGTTTATTAAATTCAGCACGCATGATGGCCATGCCTGTGGGGTATGACGAAGAGGATTTGACCCGGATCATGTTGGAACTGTTACGCACAGATAACTGGAAACAGGATATTTATTTGCGTCCGACGATTTACAAAGCCGATATGGGTATTGGTGTGCGCTTACATGACCTGAAAGATGATCTGTGCATCTTTGTAACATCGTTTGAAAAATACGTGAAGAATGATTCGAATGCACACGTAACCTTCTCTTCATGGCGGCGTATTGACGATAACGTCATTCCCGCACGCGCCAAGGTGGCAGGCTCATACGTAAACTCCGCACTGATCAAAACGGATGCAATGCGCAGCGGGTTCGATGAAGCCCTGGTGCTGGACCAAAACGGTCACGTTTCTGAAGGTTCTGCCATGAACATTTTCATGGTGCGCGATGGCATTGTGGCCACTCCGCCTGTGACAGATAACATTCTGGAAGGCATTACGCGTAAATCAGTAATGGAACTGGCACACAAGGAATTGGGGATTGAAATTGTGGAACGCTCGATTGACCGCACCGAGGTCTTCATTGCAGAAGAGTTATTTATGACCGGTACCGCGGCTCAGATCGTTGCTGTCACAAAAGTGGATCACCGTCCCATTGGCAGTGGTGTAATGGGGCCAATAACTGGCAAATTACGCGAACTATATGATGACGTGATACGTGCAAAGAATCCAAGTTATTTACACTGGAACACGGAAGTGTAATAACACAAAAGCCCCCGATCATTTTTGTCGGGGGCTTTTTATTGGGGCGCATTTTATCAGCGATTCTTTTTGAAGTGAACCAGCACCAGATTCTTCTTGCAATCATTGGATGTATCAATATAAACATTATCCGCAAGCGGTAAACCGGCTTGATCGAGCAACTGCAGATAAAGCTTACCCTTGGATATAACAGGTGTTGTCCCCAGCACAAATTCAAAACCTGATTTGCCGTAGTCAGTGTAAATGCCGCTGACCGTTTTGAGATCTATAGTTTTACCGTTATAAGAGCCAACAAGACGGACCGTCATACCGATGATATCGCTGTTATTGGCATCCACGACCGAGCCGCCCACACCCTGCCAGTTACAAGCGGCAGCCTGCAAGTGCGGAAAGATGTCGCTTTGCACTTCATCCACAGTAGCAGAGAACGGCGCCTTCGGCGTATTTGTGACCGTCGGCGTTGCGCTTGCAGGAGTTAATGAGAACAAAGTCGCAGATGGGATCGGCGTAAAAGTGGGCACCAGTGTCGCGCTTGGAGATTGGACAGGCGTTGGCGGCGGTGTCCATGTAGGCTCAAGTCCCAAAGGCGTGATGGTTGGCGTAGGTGACTGGTATGCGGTCACCACAACAGGCGGCAATGGATTCAACCCCGAAGCAGGGTTAAAAAAGATCAGCCCGAAATAAACGACAATACCGCAGGTCATGAGCAACACCAGTACGCTCAAAACATCCCACATCTCCAATTTGGGAGAGGCAGACTTGGGTTGCGCAGCTTGAGGGTTGTAATCGTAGTCGAAATTGCCTTTATTGGTCATAAGATCACTCCAGCGCTCGCATCACGGGGCAAGAATAATTTCACCTTGTTGGCGTTGTTGCGCCTGCCATTTTTTTATAGCCTGTTCCTGCAAGAGCAACAATGCATCCGGCGAAAGCGGATGATTTGGCTCGCGCTCAATCGCTTTGAAAATGTGGAAGCCGGCATCTGTCACGATTATGTCGGTATAAGCACCCACTTCCAGAGCGAACACGGCCTCATCAGCCTTTGGGTCAAGTAAATAGCCACGCGGCACCCAACCCAACTCGCCGCCCGTCACCGGATCATACGTGATGGCAAGCTCATTAAAATCATCACCAGCCTTTAATTGATCCAAAACAGCCAGCGCGTCCTGCTCATTATAGGTCAAAATTTGCTGCACGTGTACCTGCTCTGCCGTATTCGGAACATCCGCAATGATTTTGTCACGCATCCAGGCGGATTCAGCCGCGCGCTTCAAAACCAGGCGAAAGGAGACCTCATCGTAGCCATGCTCGGACTGCCACCTGGATAACGCATCCGCACCCCCAACCTGCGCGGTCAACGCATCAATTCTGGACTGTAGGTCTGCTTCCGTTAAATAGAATCCAGCGTCGCTTGCGGCTTGTGCCAGCAACACCTGCGCGATCAAATCTTCCAACACAGTTTTGTTCGCATCTTCATCTGAGACAGTTTTCTCCAAACCCTGCTGTGCTGTTTTATATCGTTGCAGTTCAGCTTGAAATTCAGCCAGCGTAATGTATTCACCATTCACAACAGCCGCCGAAGGCGGAGGTGTGGGAGTAGGCGGCGCCGGCGTTGGACTAGGCACTGAAGGCGTAGGCGTGCTCGGGGTCCCGAAAAGAGAAGCGCAGGCAGATAAGCCCAAAGCTAGAGTCAGAATCAACACCAGGCTTCCGAAGTCTTTTTTGATTCGTCCTAGTTGGAGAGTCTTGCGGGAGACTTCTGAAGTCTTGTTTAAAAAGCGGGGATTGAAAAACATCGTCAGGATTATACCAACGAAAAGCCCCTCTCCCACGCTTCGCGGGGAGAGGGGCTGGGGTGAGGGTGATCTAGTAATCCATACCACCCATGCCGCCCGGAGGCATGGCAGGAGCCTTGTCCTTCTCAGGCAGGTCGGTGATCAACACATCAGTCGTGAGGATCATCGCGGCAATGGATGAGGCATTTTCGAGCGCGCCGCGCACAACCTTGACCGGGTCAATGACGCCGGCTTTGATCATGTCGGTGTATTCGCCAGTAAGCACGTTGAAGCCGATATTCAAATTCTTCTTCTCAGCGGCGGTGCGGCGGACGGTGTCAATGATGACGGAACCATCTTCGCCTGCGTTGTAAGCCAGCTTGCGGATCGGGGCTTCGAGTGCCTTCTTGACAATGTTGATGCCGACTTTGATTTCTTCATTCTCGTCTTCAGCATGTTGCTTGATGAGCTTATCAAGCTTGACTGCGGCATTGATGAGAGAGATCTCACCACCAGGCACGATGCCTTCTTCCACGGCCGCGCGAGCGGCAGAGAGGGCATCTTCCACGCGGTGCTTCTTTTCCTTCATTTCAGTTTCGGTCGCGGCGCCCACACGGATGATGGCAACGCCACCGCTAAGCTTGGCGAGGCGTTCCTGAAGTTTTTCCTTGTCGTAATCGCTGGTGCTCTTGTCGATCTCAGTGCGGATTTCCTTGATACGGCCTTCGATGTCGCCCTTCTTGCCCTTGCCGCCGATAATGGTCGTGTTCTCTTTATCAGAGACAACCTTCTCAGCGCGGCCGAGGTCTTGAACGGTGGCGGTTTCGAGCTTGCGACCAACTTCTTCCGAGATCACAGTACCACCGGTAAGAGCGGCAATATCCTGCAACATGGCTTTGCGGCGATCACCAAAACCAGGGGCTTTGATGGCGAGCACGTTCAACATGCCGCGCAGTTTGTTGAGAACGAGGGTTGCGAGAGCTTCACCGTCAATATCTTCAGCGACGATAACGAGTTCGCGTTTGCCAAGCTGTACAAGTTTTTCGAGCAAAGGAACGATATCCTGAGCCGCGGAAATTTTCTTTTCGTTGATCAAAATGTAAGCGTCAGCAATGATGGCTTCCATGTGATCGGCGTTGGTGATGAAATAGGGCGAAATGTAACCGCGATCAAACTGCATACCTTCGACAAATTCAGTCTCGAACTGCATGGACTTGGATTCTTCGACGGTGATCACGCCGTCTTTGCCGACCTTGTCCATCACATCCGCGATCAGGTTGCCGATTTCAGCGTCTGCGGCGGAGTTGGTAGCGACGGAAGCAATTTCTTCCTTGGTATCGATCTTGACGGAATTCTTCTTGAGTTCAGCCACGACTGCATCGGTCGCCATTTCGATACCGCGCTTGATGAGCATCGGGTTGTACCCGGCTTCGAGAGCCTTGAGACCTTCGTTCACGATGGCGTGCGCGAGAATTGTGGAGGTTGTGGTGCCGTCACCAGCGATATCGTTGGTCTTCTGGGCGGCTTCCTTCAAAAGCTGGGCGCCCATATTCTCAAACGGATCTTCGAGTTCGATTTCTTTCGCAACAGAAACACCGTCGTGAGTGATCGTGGGGGAACCAAACTTGCGGTCCACAGCCACGTTACGTCCCTTGGGTCCAAGGGTTGCACTCACCGCATTCGCAACGACATTCATGCCGTTCTTGAGTTTGCGGCGCGCATCTTCTGAAAATACAAGTTGTTTAGCCATTTTAAAATCCTTTAGCCTTCAACCACGGCTAGAATATCGCTTTCGCGCATGATGAGCAGTTTCTTGCCATCCACTTTGATCTCGGTGCCAGAGTACTTCGCGAACAATACCTTGTCACCAACTTTCACATCCATGGCGATGCGCTTGCCATCTTCGTCGCGATCACCGGGTCCAGCCGCAAGGATCTTGCCTTCCTGCGGTTTTTCTTTGGCGGTTTCGGGCAGAATAATTCCACCAGCAGTCATTTCTTCCTGCTCGATCGGCTCCACGATCACGCGTCCGCCAAGGGGCTTGAGCTTTAGTTTGCTTGCCATCTTAGGCCTCCTAAAAGTATTTGGTATTTTGAATAATCACAAATTTAGCACTCTATGAGCGTGAGTGCTAATCGTATGATACCGTATTTCACAAGCTGAATCAAGAGGATTCTAAATTCTCTTACACAACTCTGATACTCCCCTGGATGGTGTGCAAGTTACGGATTGGCTGTCGGCGTGGGCGTTTCCAGGATCAAGCCCGGGACCACCGTGACTTGAGGCTGGGCGTCGTTTGTAGAGCCTGCCCCAGTCCCAATTGATGCACAGATCAACTCACCTTCAGCCACAATGCTTGTGATATCACGGTCGCCACCAAACGCGGCTTTAACTTCGCCTAGCACTTTCAATGCTTCATCGCAGTTATTATCTTTTGGGCGGCTCAATGCCGCAAGCACAGAACCATATGTGTAGTAATAAACAACCGTGTTTGGAGCAAGTGCCAGTCCAGTTACCTGCGCCTTGGTATCGTTCTTTCCACAACCACCGCGCCCATCGCAGGATTCATCGGGGGTACAGCCGCGGATCGCGCACTTCAATGCCGGGATGGAGCCTTCGTAATTACGAGACTTAAAATAGATAATGCCCAACTGACCATAAATTTCCGCATTCTCAGGTTGGAATTCCAATGCTTTCTGCACGTTACGCGCGGCGATAAAGAACTCGCCCATTTGCGAATAGGTCTTGGCAATCGAAAGATATGGGCCTGGGTCTTTGATTTCCAACTGTGCGTTGATCTGGGCACACTTGGCGAAATATTCCAGAGACTTTTCATACAACAGACGCTGGTTTTCTTCGTTGGGACTCTCAAATGCCAGGCGACGATAGTTCGCGCCTGCGCGCAAATATAAAAAGGTTAAATTGGGAGTAATCTCAATCGCACGATCATAGGATTGGATGGCAAGATTATATTGGCCAAGCGATTCCAATACATAGGCGTTAACACGGTGCACATCCATCAAGGATGGGTCACGTTCCAAAGCCTGGCGAATGGATTGATCGGCCTGGGTCCACCTTTGCTGATCAACCAGAATTTCAGCATTGAAGGCTAATGCCAGCGCGTTATTGGGGTCCAGCTGCAAAGCTTTGGTGACTTCCAGATAAGCTTTGGTGAGATAGTCTTGCACCTGGCGATCATCCACAAGTGTTGGATTCGCGTTCCAATCGAGCACAAAAGCATAGATGGCGTGGGCTGTGCTGTCATCTGGCGCAAGCTCAACCGCCTTTTTGCCAGAATCAAGTGCATCAGCCAGACGCGCCTTCCGTTCAGGATCTGTAGTAAGCAATGCGGTTGAATAAGTTTGAATGCGCGCCAATTTGGCCCACAACTCGGCGTTGGAAGGATCCACGCGCGTACCTTCACGATAAGCCGTGATTGAGGCGTTTAAATCGCCTGCGATAAATTGAGCATCGCCTTCCAGCGCGTAGGATTTAGCAACACGCGTAGGTGGGGAAGTTGGCAGGAATAACGGTTTGATATCGCCCTGCCGAACTTCGCGAATTGTCCAGATGCCTGCGAGGATCAGGATGACCCACAGGAACATGCGATAGATGTTGGATCCGTTGCGGCGGTTAAAGAGCGGGTGTTTGCGGTAGACGTTCATGGGGTGGGAACAGGCGTCTCGGAAGCCGCGCCAGCTTCGGCCGGAGTCTGAAGCGGCTCAGGAGTCGCATTAAGGTTTTTCTGGCACAGGTTAATGATCTCAGTCGCATTGGCAACTGCCATCTCATCTGCAGGGACGCGCGCCTGAATGGTCTGTGCGACGGGCAGGGCTTCGCCGCAGCGATTCAAACGCGCGAGCACAAGCCCGTATGTAAAGTAATATTCGGCGATGCGCACGTCAGGAATTAGTTGAATGGCGTTGATCTGCTTGCCATCGTCGCTGAAGCCGCCGTTGACCACCAGGGTTAATTGTTTTACGGCATCAGGCCACAACGCATTGCGATAATACATGACGCCCAGATTGCCGCGCAGGTTAGCGTCTATTGGGTTGTTGGTTACAGCTGTCTCAGCGTATTGCATGGCTTTGGCATATTCACCGACAGTGGCGTACGTACGCGAGATCATAAGAAATGGCGTGGGATCGCCGGGATTAAGCGTAATGGCGAGCGTAAATTCCTCCACAGCCTTATCGTAAATTTGGAGCGCGCGATAATTGCGGCCAACTGCGAGGTGAAGATCTGCAATATTGGGATTAATGGCAATGGCGGCTTGATACTCGACAATGGCTTCCTGATAGTTCTGTGTTGCCTCGAGAATATAACCACGCGCACGATATGTTTCGAGTGTGCCAGGCGCGAGTGCAATGGCCACCTTTGATTCTTCGATGGCTTTCTCAACGCCATCAAATCCACCTGTGCCGCCTATGTAGGAGTCAACCAGGATCTCTACATAATATGCATGTGCCAGTCCGTTATTCGGATCAATTTCAATGGCGCGTTTGATCGCGGATTCTGCTTTGAGGTAATCACCTTGAAAATCCAATGCCCAGGCGTGCACTGCATGTGCCATTGAATTATTATTGTTGAGTAAAATTGCTTCTTCCGCGCTGGCTACCGCATCATCATATTGGCCTGCAAATACCTGTACACGCGCCAGATCAATGCGAATTTGCGGATTATCAGCCTGGGATATAACCGCCTGCTTATACACATCAATGGCTGGGATCAACTTGCCCTGCTTGAACAATTGCTCTGCTTCGCTGACATAAGACTCCGCGGCGCGCGTGGCCGTGGGCGTCGGCACACCCAGCGGAGCCTGATTTGGCAGGACAAAGCTATTAAAATAAAAACCACCCGCAACCAGCAGAGATAACAATATGATACGGAACCAGTTCGGTCTTTTACGCCGGCGGTTCATACTCCATTTACTTCCTTTGAGATACATGCAATCATCTTACCATCCGGGACAAATCAACGTCAAGCGGGCTTTTTCTGTTCTTAGGCAGTTCTTATTCTGGGATATGTTTATGCTACAATTTCAGCATGCAATTCGATGTTTTTACCCTTTTGCCTGAGGTCTTTCCTGCTTATCTTGAAAGCAGTATCATACAACGCGCCCGTGAGCGTGAACTGATAGATGTGCGCGTTCACAACATCCGCGATTACACGCACGACAAACACCACACAACGGATGATACACCTTACGGCGGCGGCGGCGGCATGGTGATGAAACCCGAGCCAGTTTTCGAAGCCGTCGAATCTGTTCTTGGACGCGAAGCTGGATGCCCGATCATCATGCTTACTCCTCAGGGACGGGTTTTCAACCAAGCCATTGCCCAGGAGTTGGTGCAGCATCCCAGGCTTGCTCTGGTGTGCGGCCGCTACGAAGGGATTGATGAACGCATCCGCACAAATCTCATCACAGATGAAATTTCGATTGGCGATTACGTATTGACAGGCGGAGAACTGCCCGCGCTGATATTGATTGACGCGCTCGCGCGCCTGATCCCGGATGTGCTTGGCGACCCGGACGGCGCGGCAGATGACTCGCACGCGTCGGGCTTGCTCGAATATCCGCATTACACACGTCCGCCCGAGTTTCGCGGCTTGACTGTGCCAGACATTCTCCTCTCCGGTGATCACGGCAAGATTGCCAAATGGCGGCGCGAGCAATCATTATTGAGGACATTGGCAAAAAGGCCGGATTTAATTGAAAAAGCAGAATTGACAAAAGCGGACTTGAAATTTTTAGATGGGTCGAAGAAGAGTGGCGTGTGAAAAACTTAACACGCAAAACATCAATCTTCAATCAAAAATCGATAATCGTAAATCGTCAATCAGGAGAGTATTCATGACCACACGACTCAACTATGGCAAGACCTTCCTGCTCGGATTTGGTTTCTTTGGTGTCAGCGTGATCTGGGGTGTGTACAACGCCTTCGTACCGATCTTCCTGGCGAGTAAATTCGGGTTGGCTCCTGCAATCATTGGCTTCTTCATGACGCTCGATAATATCGCGGCCTTGTTCATTCAACCTCCCGTCGGCGCGTGGTCAGACAGGCTGCGCACGCCCATCGGCCGCCGCATTCCTTTCATCCTCATCGGCGCACCGATCACCGCGCTGGCGTTTGGTCTCATTCCGCTGACGGCTGTGTTGCCGATTTTTGTAGCCTGCACCAGCACACTGTTGCTCAGCGCGGCTTTGTGGCGCACGCCCGTCGTGGCGCTCATGCCCGACATCACCCCGTCACAATTCCGCTCGCAGGCCAACGGCATCATTAACTTCATGGGCGGCGTGGGAACCATTATCGCTTTGCAAACCGGCGGTATGTTGTACAAGCTGAGTCCCAATTTCCCCTTCTGGCTTGGATCGGTATTGGTCATTCTGGCCGCGTTGATCGTGTACTTCTTCATCGAAGAACCGAAAGAATATGAACAGGCGGAGAAACAGCCGGGCATGATCGCGAGCCTGCGTGAAGTCTTGAACGATGAAGATAAGAGCGGCCTGCGAATCTTGTCCGCGATATTCTTCTGGTTTCTCGGCTTTTCGGCAGTGGAAACGTTCTTCACGCTGTATGCCAAAAACCATCTCGGCCTGGATCCAGCAGATGGCGCCGTCCTGCTTTCCATCCTGCCGCTGTTCTTTGTATTGTTCGCCATCCCATCGGGATTCATCGCCAGCCGCATCGGACGGCGCACTACCATCATAATCGGGTTGGTCATCATGGCTGTAATGCTGGTCATGCTCTACATCACACCAGCCAGCGCTCTATTAACCCCGATCTCGCTTTTGCCCCTGGTTGGGATTCCACTCGTTGAAGATGGCCCGCGCATGTTAACCCTCGCGGGCGTATTGCTCATTCTGGGCGGTATCGGCTGGGCATTCATCAACATCAACTCCCTGCCCATGATCGTGGACCTTACCAACGCCGCGGCCCGCATTGGCACATTCACCGGCCTGTATTATCTCTTCTCCACATTCTCGGCCATCGTCGGGCCAAACGTCAATGGCTGGGCGATTCAACTGACAGGTTACAATTACAACATCATCATGTTGATCGCGCCGTTGTTTATGATGGTGGCGTTGTGGCTCATGCTCGGGGTAAAACGCGGCGAAGCGACACAATGAGATTACAAATTACAAATTAGGAATTACGGTGAAGAGACGCGCTTACTTCTTTTTTCTGGCGATTGTGTTGTTTGGATTCTCGTCCTGTACGCAATCACCGGATTGCTTTCGCAAAGATGTCTTTTGCGCCGGCCTGGTCACAGATACACTTGGGCTCAACGATCACGGCTTGAATCAAGATACATGGCTGGGGTTGGTGCAGGCAAAGGAAGCGGGTTATCTCGATCACATCGCTTACATCGAAACAGTTGATCCGCGCGACGGCGAGAAGAATATCGCAAAGTTCGCGCGCGATGGATATGACGTCATCATCACAGTTGGCATGGGATTAAGAAACGAAACGCTTCATTTCGCGGATTTGAATCCTGGTTCGGTTTTTATCGGCATTGACCAGGCTGACGACGAGATTCGACCAAACCTGATCTCAGTCACTTTCCCTGAAGATCGGGCCGGGTTTCTGGCGGGCGCACTGGCGGCACGCTTGACCCAAACCAAAGTGATCGGCGCGGTCTGCGAAACATCCGGCCTTGATCCCATGTGGAGATATTGTGAGGGCTTTCGTAAAGGCGCACTCCATATTGATGATGGGATAAAAGTATTGGTCAAATATAGAAATGATGGAGACCGCGAAAAATTATTTATTGACAGTGAATGGGGGGACACAACTGCACATGAAATGATTCAGCAAGGGGCAGATGTAATCTTCGGCACGGGCGGCGGCACAGGTCAGGGAGCATTGGTCGCGGCGGCTGAGAAGCGCGTCTACGCGATCGGTGCGGAAAAAGACCAGGGGCGGGTTTTAACGGAAGCAACTTCGAGCATCGTCACATCTGTCTATGGGCGCGGCAGTTATCAGGTACAGGAAATGATGCGGCTGATCCAATCCAATGAATGGACGAACGCAAAAGTATCCGCATCAATTGGGTTCGCGCCCTATAATCCAAACATCCGGGTTTCAGAGGAGACAATTAAAGAAATGGAAATGCTCCTGCTTGATCTTGCAGTTGGCACAATTAAGACAGAAATAACCCCCAGCGCACCTTAATTCGATTTGTGTGGGCTTGCACAATGAAAAGAGTAGATTTATACTTACTTGGTCGTTAGGCTGTAACAAGCCTAAATCCATAATCTTCAACTAGGAGAAGAAAAAATGAAGAAGATATACTTTGTGTTCGCGGCGCTTCTGATTGCCGCCATGCTTCTGCCGGCTTGTACACCTTCAGCCCCAGACTGCACCAAGGCTGATGTGTTCTGCGTTGGTTTGGTAACCGATGTGGGCAAGATCAATGACAAGTCCTTCAACCAGTCTGCCTGGGAAGGCGTGCAGAAATCCAAGACCGATGGCGTGGCTGATCTCGTCCAATTCATCGAGACCGCTGATGCCAAGGATTATGCCAAGAACATCGCAACCTTTGCCGATGCTGGCTACGATGTGATCGTGACTGTTGGTTTCGGACTTGGTGAAGCCACTGGCGCCGCGGCAGTAGCCTACCCCAATGTTAAATTCATCGGCGTGGATCAATTCCTGGCCTGGGAGTATGATGAAGATAAGGCCAACGATGTTGCCAATCACACTGGCCTTAACTTCCCTGAAGATAACGCCGGTTTCCTCGTTGGCGCACTTGGCGCAATGATGTCTGAGAGCCACAAGATCGGCGCCGTTTGCGGTACCGATGTGGTTCCTCCAGTTTGGCGCTTTGGTGAAGGCTACAAAGCCGGCGCCGCGTATGCGGATGGCATGAAAGGCACGACCACCGAAGTGTTTGTTGTGTATCACAGTGATGTCGGTTTCGATAAGACCTTCACCGATCCTGAGTGGGGTGCGCAGACTGCCAAGTCCATGATGGATCAGGGCGCGGATGCGATCTTTGGTTGTGGTGGTCTCACCGGTAACGGTGCAGTCACCGCCGCAGCGCAAGCTGGCAAGTACGGCATTGGTGTGGATACCGACCAGTACCTGACCCTGACCGAAGCTGCTCCTCGCATGCTCTCCAGCGCGATGAAGCTCATCATCCCAGGCGTTGCAGGTTTGGTTGCACAAGCCAAGGACGGCTCGATCGCAGGCGGCAACGCATTCGGCTCTGCAGGTTATGCTCCTTTCCACGATCTTGACAGCAAAGTTCCTGCTGATGTCAAGGCCGAGATGGAAAAGATCAACGCCGGTTTGCTTGATGGCTCCATCAAAACCAACGTTCCTCCCGTCAAGCCGTAATTAGAGATTTGCACGTAATAAAAGGGAAAGAGGTTTGTGCCTCTTTCCCTTTTTGTTTTGATTTTTTGGGGAACCATGCTTTTGGTACACGGGATGACACGGATACTTCCAAATTCCCAATATTTTGACGCCCACCGTCAGGGGCGGACCGCACTTGTTTGATATAATTGTCATACAATTCACAAGTTCCATGGAGCGAAGGATGCAATCAGAAAAGCAATCGAATTCGCTGACAAAAAAAATGCTGCTGTCTATTTCAGATGCCGGCTTGGTTCCATTTCTTGCCATCCTGACTGCAGTGATCGTTGGCGGTATCATTATCCTGATCGTGGGTGGAGATCCATTTCTGGCTTACATGGGTTTGATCCAGGGTTCACTTGGCTCGAAGAAGGCATTAAGCGAAACGGCTGTTTGGGCAACTCCGTATATCTTTGCGGGTCTGGCAGTAGCGCTGGCTTTTAAAGGTGGTTTGTTCAATATCGGCGCAGAAGGGCAGTTAGCCGTCGGTGCTGTTTTTTCAGCTTTGGTCGGTTATGCTCTGCCCGAATGGCTCGGCTTTGATCTGCCTATTTACATTCACTTGCCATTAGCCATTATCGTTGGCATGTTGACGGGCGGAATATGGGCAGGTATCGTGGGCGCACTAAAAGCCTATACAGGCGGACATGAAGTCATCAACACTATTATGATGAACTACATCGCGTTGAATACAACTTCATTCCTGTTAAATGGCGTGATGAAAGATAGAAGTCCCACAAACGTAATTGCGCGCACTCCCTTGATCGCAGAAAGCGCTCGTATGCCAACGATCTTTGAAGGCTTGCGCATACACTGGGGATTTGTACTGGCTTTGCTCGTTGCATTCCTGATCTGGTGGTTATTAAACAAAACCACTCTTGGTTTTGAGATCCGCACAGTGGGCTTGAACCCGGATGCCGCACAATACGCGGGTATCAATGTGAAGCGCACCATTATCCTCACAATGCTGCTTTCAGGCATGTTGGCTGGATTGGCAGGCTCCATTGAAGTAACCGGCTTGAATTACCGCCACGAACTTGGGTTTTCGATCGGCTATGGTTATGACGCCATTGCAATTGCCCTGCTTGGAAAATCTCATCCACTTGGGATCGTGTTGGCGGCTTTCCTCTTTGCGGCAATGCGCAACGGTGCGACACGCATGCAATTCCTCACACAAATGCCTGTGGATTTAATTTCCATGATACAGGCATTAATCCTGCTCTTTGTCGCGGCGGATGCCATCGTGAGGTACATCTATCGCATCAAATCCAAAGGCGAGCGAGTTGTGCTCACTCGCGGCTGGGGAGGCTAGGAGACAAACATGGACTGGAAGCGTTTTACTTTCATTGCTCTGATTATTATCGTTCTCTTTGGCGTGGTTGTGATGGTTGGACAATCGAAACAACCGCCTCTATTGATCATTACCAGCATGCTGGCTACGACCATTGCAGTGGCAACACCGTTAACCCTGGGGGCGCTTTCGGGTGTATTCTGTGAACGCGCAGGCGTGGTCAATATTGGCATCGAAGGCATGATGCTTACCGCTGCATTCTTTGGCTGGCTGGGCGCGATCTACATGTTCCAAATCTTTGGTTTAGGGAATGGTGTCAGCATCGCACTCGGCGTTCTCTTCGCGATACTCACCGGTGGGTTGATGGCATTGCTCCACGCAGCGCTCTCAATCACTTTTAAAGTAGACCAGATCATCGGCGGCACAGTCATCAACATCCTTGCCGTCGGGCTTACCGGCTTCTTGAACCGCCAATTATTCTTTGGGAAAGGCAGTGTCTTTGGCGGCAGTGTGCCAAGCTCACCTGGCGTTTTACCAACCATCCATGTTCCCCTTACAGAATTATTTGCGCCTATTTGTGGCACATCCGCGGCCTGTTTGGAAAACTTGCAAGCGATCAACCGCGTGTTCGACCAAAAACCGATTGCTCTGGGTGCCATCCTGCTGGTATTCATCTCTCACTATATCTTATTCAATACACGCTGGGGCTTACGCACGCGTGCAGTAGGTGAACACCCCAAAGCTGCAGATACCGTCGGCATCAATGTCGTAAAAATGCGTTATGCCAACGTCATTATCGGTGGAATGTTCGCTGGCCTTGCGGGTGCGTACTTCACAATTGAGTCGGTTCCATCTTTTGAGCCTTTGCTAACGAACGGACGCGGCTTCATCTCACTTGCCGCAATGATCTTTGGCAATTGGACTCCCATTGGCGCATGGGCCGCCGCACTTGTTTTTGGCGCATCACAAGCATTGCTGATCAATATGCAAATATACCGGGATGTTATTCCCCCGCAATGGGCGTTTCTTCAGGAATCCTATATCGTGGGTCTCACGCCATACATCCTGACCATGTTCATCCTGACGGGCATTATCGGTAGGACCACTCCACCCGCCGCAGATGGCGTTCCGTACGAGAAATAGGAGACAGCCATGTCTGAGACCAATATCGTCCTTGAAGCAAAAGGCATCACCAAACAATTTCCCGGCGTACTTGCCAATGACAATGTCAACTTTGATCTTCGCAAAGGTGAGATCCATGCCTTGCTTGGAGAGAATGGCGCAGGCAAAAGTACGTTGATGAACCTCATCTACGGTTTACACCGCCCCGATAAAGGCGAGATTATCGTCAACGGAAAAACTGCCGTGATCCATTCTCCAAAAGATTCCATCGCGCTTGGCATTGGCATGGTGCATCAACACTTCATGCTCATCCCGGTCTTTACCGTTGCGGAAAATGTCATGCTTGGGGATGAAACGGTCAAGCGCGGCTCACTGGACCGTAATACTGTCTCGGCGAAAATAACTGAAATCTCCGCCAAATATGGTCTCGATGTAGATCCAAACGCACTGGTTGGTCCCTTACCTGTAGGCATACAACAACGTGTTGAGATCGTCAAGACCCTGTATCGCAACGCAGAGATCGTGATCCTCGATGAGCCAACCGCAGTGCTTACTCCGCAGGAAGCAGAAGACCTCTTCCGCATTATGCGCGACCTGACTGCGCGCGGCGTTTCCATTATTTTTATTACACACAAACTCAAAGAAGTGCTCGCCGTAGCTGACCGCATCACCGTCATGCGTGCGGGACGAGTCGTCAACACCGTCAAACCAGCGGAAACAGATTCTGCGCAATTAGCCAACATGATGGTTGGACGGCAGGTCATCCTTACTGTGGAAAAGAAAGACCATGAAGCACACGATGAGGTTCTCAAAGTGGAAGGCCTTTCTGTGCGCGACCGGCGCGATCTTGAAACAGTCCACAATGTTTCCTTCTCTGTACGCGGCGGCGAGGTACTTGGTATCGCAGGTGTGCAGGGCAATGGACAAACCGAACTTTCCGAAGCGCTTACCGGCCTGCGTTCTCCCACGAGTGGAAAAGTAACCATTGACGGACACGACCTGACAGGCAAACCACCGCGCGTAATTACTGAAGCCGGCCTTGCACACATTCCCGAAGACCGTCAACGCCATGGCCTTGTACTCAGCTATAGCGTTGCCGACAACATGGCGCTTTGCGATTATTATCATCCGCCATTTAGCCAGCGCGGTGTGCTTCAACCAAAAGCGCTCGATGAAAACGCACGCAAACTCATCAGTGCGTTCGATGTGCGCACACCATCCCCCTTTGTAAACGCGGGAAAACTCTCCGGCGGCAATCAGCAAAAAGTGATCGTCGCGCGCGAACTCAGCCGCGCGGTAAAACTCGTGATTGCCAATCAACCCACTCGTGGGCTGGATGTCGGCTCCATCGAATACATTCACAGCGAGATCATAAAAATGCGTGACCACGGCGTGGCCGTCCTGCTCATTTCTGCAGAATTGGACGAGGTCATGGCGCTCTCAGACCGCATTGCTGTAATGTATCGCGGCCAGATCGTTGCAATCGTGGAAGCAAAGAAGACATCACGCGAACAACTTGGATTATGGATGGCCGGCGCGCACGTGGAAACCGCATAATGATCTCATCGTATCTTCCCAGGCATCAAATCTATCTCACTCAAAACAGGAGTCTTCACAATTCCTGTTTTATTTTGATAAGAAATGCGGGGGATACGCCACACGGCTACTTGCGGTAGAATTAATATTGAATTTCCAAAGGAGAAGAGAGATGAAAAAAACGCCTCGGACTGTTTCAGTAATTCTGTTAGCCGCTCTTATACTTTCAGCCTGCAACCTTCCCTCAAAAGACCCAGGCGTTCAAGGCTCAAGCGCGGCCATGACCGCCGCCGCCCAAACCGTCGCCGCCCGATTGACAGCGATTGCACCCATTAACACAGCTACCGTCCCCGTGATTGTGCCAAGCACCAACACCCCTATTTCAGTGCTGCCTACTGCAATAATTTCATCAGCCACATCATTACCCCCTACAGCCACACCCATCTGCGATTTGGGTAAATTCATTACCGATGTTAATATTCCTGATGGTACAGTGATGACTCCCAGCCAGGCATTTACCAAGACCTGGAGACTTCAAAATATCGGCGTCTGCTCCTGGACAGGTTACTCGCTGGTTTTTGATGCTGGTGACGCAATGGGTGGAGCCGCGTCATCAGCCATCGGCACTTCACCTTCCAATGGAACCGTTGATGTTTCAGTCAATCTCACGGCTCCTGCAACTCCCGGTAATTATCGCGGTTACTGGCGTATTCGCAGCGCTGCTGGAGTTTTATTTCCCATTGTAAGCGGCTATCAAGGCAAGTCGTTCTATGTGGATATAAAAGTCCAAAATCCGGCAACCGCCACATATACCCCGGTTCCTCCCACTCCCACAAATACCGCCATTGTGTTTTCGGTTACCAGTGTGACCTTCAACGTAACCAAGAGCTGCCCTGACAACTTCAATCTTAGTGTAACCATTACCACGAACGGTGCGGGTACTGTCAATCTCCACAGAATATTTAGCGGACCCGGAACAGATTCCACGCCCAAAACTTTAGTTTTCAGTGCAGCCGGGAGCCAGACAATCGATTACGGCCCCGTTTCCTCACCCACCAGTACGTGGACTGATATCTATATTGACAGCCCCAACAATCAACAATTTGGGCGAGCTAACTTCACCTGTCCATAAAGAAATAAATCATACAGCACAAGCGCCCGGCACATTCCGTCGGGCGCTTTCTTTAGGATTTTCTAATGTACACAATCTTGTAAAATTCCTGTAACGGGTATAATCTTCCTAGCTTACGAAAGGAAGCTAGAATGAAGAAAAATAAACAATACAAAACATTAACCTTACTCGGCATCTTTGCCATCTTGCTGGGCGCCTGTGGAAGCACCACACAAACGCCTGACCCCGTTATCGCCACTGCTGTGGCTTTGACGGTTGCCGCGCAGAATGCCCAACAAAACGCGCCCACATCCACGGCGATCCCAACGGCTACCGTTCCGGCAAACATTACATTCCCCACGCCTACACAATTACTGTTCCCAACCCCAACGAAATCGGGTTCCAGTACCAACACGGCTTGTGCCAAAGCAAACTTCGTCAATGAGAATATTCCTGACGGCACGATCATGAAGCCTGGGGACGTCTTCACCAAAACCTGGCAGATCAAGAACAGCAGTTCGTGTACATGGGATACCACTTATAAGATCATCTTCTGGGATGGTAATGTAATGGGCGGCGCATACTACTATAACCTGCCCCAAGCCGTTGCGCCGGAAAGCGTCATCGATATTTCCCTGGTGCTGACCGCTCCCGCTGAAGAAGGCGAGTTCGCCAGCTACTGGATGTTGCAAACTCCCAATAACGTTGCATTTGGCGTAGGCCAGTATAACGAACCCTTCTCTGCCAAGATCGTCGTATCCAAAGCTGATAAACCCGTTACCGGAATAACGGATGTTAAATTGGAGGTAATTCGAGATCCCGCCGCAGGATGTGCGACGAACGTATTTTATAACTATGTCGCGCAAGTCTCGGCGAATGGAAAAATCAAAATAAGATATGGATTTCAACAAAGCGATCATACTATCCAATGGAAAGGCGACCTTGAATTCACTGAAGCAGGCACCAAGACAGTGACGGGAGAATGGTCTTTTCACCTCGGTTCCTCACCAGGCCAAAAATGGGTACAGTTTGTAGTCATCAAACCCTATTACCAGGAGTTTGAAAAACAATACTTCTCCTACCTTTGCGGCAATACCCCATAAGAAAACAGAGCCAGTGTAATGCTGGCTCTGTTTTTGGAACTTTCCTCCCATCGGATTCGTCTTAGCAAGTGATGATTTGGAGGAACCTATGCGCATAAAAAAATACACCCTTTCGCTGTACATCATTTTCTTGTTAGTCATTCAACTTGCCTGCAGTCTTCTACCTTCTCAATCCGGAAATACCGATACAGCCGCCACCCTCGACGCACTTTACACCGCTGCCGCCCAGACCGTTTCAGCGGGCGCGGGAACAACCAGCTTGACAGCCACCCCGGGCCTGCCCATACCCACTGCCACAAACAACACCGTCCCTACTACTGGACCAACCATATCTATCGCGACAAGCTTCCCGACTTTGTCACCAATTCCTGTAGTCCGGTGTGATGCGGCGCAATTCGTCGAGGATGTCACCATCAAAGACGGATCCGTATTGGAACGCGGCACGTCCTTCACAAAAATCTGGAGACTTAAGAATACAGGTAATTGCTCATGGACCACATCCTATGCACTGGTATTCGTGGATGGCGATTCACTCTCCGCACCTGCAGCAGTTGGGTTGACTGGAAATGTAAACCCGGGTCAGACAGTTGATCTTGCGATAAATCTTGCCGCGCCGAATAAAGATGGTCAATACCGCGGATACTGGAAACTGCGCAACGCATCCGACGTGTTGTTTGGAATTGGCAATAACGCCACCACCGCCTTCTGGGTGGATATCAATGTGAAAGGATCAGCCTTTGTAAGATATGATTTTGTCGCCGATTACTGCGATGCTGATTGGGAAAACAATAGCAAGTCGCTTCCCTGCCCCGGTAATGAGGGTGATAAAAAGGGATATGTGATGAAATTGAACACGCCAAAAATGGAAAGCGGTACGAGTGAAAACGAGCCGGGCCTTCTCATGGTTCCCAAGAATGTTACAGACGGCCTGATTATCGGAACTTTCCCGCCTTTCGTAGTGCAAAGTGGCGATCATTTCCATGCGCTGGTGAACTGCCAGTACAAGGCAAATAACTGTGATGTGACTTTCAGCTTATCTTATATGCTGAAGGGTGACATTAAATTATTGGGAAGCTGGCACGAAATCAACGAAGGCAAGTTCTACCCGGTGGATGTGGATCTAAGCGTTCTGGACGGAAAAAAAGTGAATTTCATACTGACCATTTTATCGGACGGTTCATTTGCGGATGATAAAGCCATTTGGGTGGCGCCGCGCATTACGCGTCAAGGCATTCAGCCGACTGCAATCCCAAGTGCAACACCTACCGCGACAGCCACATCCACGGCCACATCTACGCCAACTTCTACGTCTACGCCTACACCTTAGAGACTGTTTTTCAAAACCTTTTGTACACGGATAACATGAATTTCACGGAAAAAACTTTTTAAAATGAAAGGTATCAACCTCGGGGCAAGCCCCGAACCCTTTCTTCCGCCGCAAGCGGCGGGGTATTGGACCCGAAAGGGAATAAATCCGCTTTTTCCCGTGTTGTCCGCGAAGTCCGTGTACCAAAAAGATTTAATCACGGTAGTTCCCAATGGCCGAGAAATCATGTTCCCTTCGAGAAAAGCAAGGTGGGTTATAATCAAAACAGAAGACAACTTTATGGAGGTACCTATTATGTCACTCAAAAAACTGATCGGGATGGCCGCCATGGTCACTTTGACCGTCCTGCTATCAGCCTGTAATATAGGCATGACCCCGGCTCCAACACAGGATGTGGGGTTGATCTACACACAAGCCGCACAACTTGTGGCAACACAGTTCGCCATGCAACAAACACAAACGGCACTGGCTATTCCGCCAACTCCATTACCATCACCTACCGCACCGGCTATCCCCACTTTCCCTGTTGCAACCCCCTTTGGGGTCAGCACGCCTTTTGGAGGCAGCACACCCTTTGGAGTAGCTACTCAACCCGGCGGATTCCTGCCTACACCCACAATTTTTGCACTTGCCACTTCATCCGCTCCAAAATGTGACGATGCCCAATTTGTTGCAGATCTGACCGTTCCTGATGGAACAGAATTCAAACCAGGCCAAGATTTTGATAAAGTCTGGAGAATAAAAAACACAGGCACTTGCACATGGGATGATGGCTACACATTCGTGTACGGTGGCGGCAGCCTGGATGGGTATAACATTAAGATCAAGAACAAAAGCGACTTTGTAGAACCAGGCGCAACAACTGATTTTGGAGTGCACTTGACCGCATCCCTTATGCCCAATACTTACACAGAGTGCTGGAACATGATGAATGACAAAGGCTATTACTTTGGGCCATCTAATGGCTCACTGGCCTGTGTAACCATAGTTGTCAAAAAATAATATCATCCGGCATATCCCCGGAGGCCCTATGAAAATCAAATTGATCGCCGCACTGCTCTTTACGGTCCTATTTATGAATGCCTGCGCGCCTGCCACCACACCGGCGCCCACGTCTGACGTGAACGCGATTTATACATCCGCCGCATATACAGTTGTAGCCGAATTCACATTGACTGCCGCATCGTTCACTGCCACGCCGCTTCCACCCACAGAAACTCCCCTGCCACCGCCGCCGCCACCTACAGAAACGGTCCCAGTTATATCCATTGCCACAAATGAACTCGGCACGCCCGTGGAGTTGTGCGATAGCCTCACCTATGGCACAGATGTAGATGTGACCATTCCTGATGATACGCAAATGGTTCCCGGCCAGACCTTCACAAAAACATGGAGGGTCAAAAACGATGGCGCTTGCGCATGGGGTGCAGGCTATGGTCTGGTCTACGCCGGCTTCGCGGATAAAATGTCCGGCCAGCCGCAACCGTTTGTCACAGTTGTGGAACCTGGGCAGACCGTCGAAGTATCTGTGGAATTCAAAGCGCCATCCAAACAGGGCGTATATGTCAGCAACTGGCAAATGGCAAACCCCAAAGGTATCCCGTTTCCAAAAAGCATTTACGTAAAGATCATCGTCAAATAACTTGACCGATTCACTTAAGCAAGTTATCAAAAACAAATCGCGCCAGCTGGGATTTATCCCAATAAACTTGATTTGACCGCGCCAGTCTATTTAACAATTACCCTATAAGATAAGCAGGCAGGCTTTACGGCCTGCCCTGCTTTTATGACAAATGACACATGAAACTTGTAGAGGAAATTTGTATACTGAAATAATTAAGATCTCCGGTTAGCCAATTACCTTCGTTTTACAACTTTGAATGTCCGCATCAAGCGTTGAATTACTTGACGCCTGCGCGGCACTTCGATGTGGATGTCAATGCGGTCAGGCAACGGCCCGGAGATCCGGTTTTGATATTTCGTTACAATCGCAGGAGCACCTGGACGAGGCTCGACAACAAATCCAGGCCAATTGCACCATCTGGCAGATCACCGCTCAATTGGCTCTATGAAATTCTTAAAGTACAAAGTTAGTAGCAATAAGCGACCTGCGGAAAAACCATGCTGATTTTGATCTCTTCATGTCGCAGGCGATCCAGATATTTTGGGCTGGTGAAGTGACTGCCTTGATCGCTGTTCCAGATTTCAGGCTTGGCTTGAAACAAAGCGTTGTCCACCGCAGTTAA
>Ga0315273_10000076_pt1 | contig 82874 bp, 83 predicted proteins | sample YL17G02_0_MG_FD_205753 | JGI IMG/M metagenome (GOLD analysis project Ga0315273, IMG submission 205753) | Sediment microbial communities from Yellowstone Lake, YNP, Wyoming, USA - YL17G02_0 | ecosystem: Environmental > Aquatic > Freshwater > Lake > Sediment | place: USA: Wyoming | collected... | reverse complement strand
GAGGTCTTGCCATGGTCCACATGGCCGAGGATGGTCACAACAGGCGGACGTGAGGTCAAGGATGCTTCGTTTTCACTGGCGATCATTTGTCGCCACAAAGGTACATTGCCAGTCTCTTTCTCAACCAGCGGTTCCTGATTTTCCAATATTGCTTCAAAACCCATTTCGTCAGCCAAAATTGCCGCAGTATCATAATCGATCGCCTGGTTAATACTGGCCATTACACCATTTGTCATTAACTTTTTAATGATCTGGATCGGGCTGATTTCTATAATCTGTGCGAAATCGCGAATGGAAATATTCGCAGGAAGTACAATCTTTTTGCGGTCTAAATCGCTCATACGGCATCTCCTAAAACTAAACACTTGTTTGGTAAACCCCGCCTACTGACCGGGTTGGGTCGGAAGTCCTCAATCCTGCCGTTGAGCAATCAGCAGTTCATCTTTCCATAAGGACTTTATCCCTGTTCCCCAGTACCTTCTTCATTGCCCGACAGCGTTTGCATGAACTGTTGGAGGCGATGGTTGTCCTCGGTAGTCAAGGTAATCTTAAGGGCCTGAGCCAGCGGCCCTTTTAATCCCTTTTCAAAGCAGGAAAGTCGATTATGCAGGTACGCGCCGCGTCCGGGCAATTTGCCTGTCCGGTCCACCTGCACGCCTTCAGGCCGGCTAACCAAACGCACCATTGACCGCTTTGATAAAACAATTCGGCAGCCCACGCAGGTGCGTTGGGGAATGTGTTTGTGTGCTTTTGCAGGTTTGCCAGACACCTTCTGATCCAATGGTTTATCAGGGCGGGATATTCTTGTTTGGGGAGGGCAGACTATTCTTCTTCCCAGCCCTCGACACCACGTTTATGCTTCTTCAAGGCAATGGCTTTTTCAAGATCCTCGTCATATACGATCTCGACAACTTTCTTCTTCTTCTTTTTTCCCTTTTTCTTATCAGACTCATCATCATCGTCTTCAGACGTAACGGCGACAGTTTGGACCATATCGGGACTTAGTGTAAAGATTTCCTCGAGTGGTTTCCCTTCAATTATCTCTATCTCAGAAATAACAACTGTCGCATCACCTTCTGGTACTACCGGTTCGGGCAGAACCTGAGCAGGTGCGGTTTCTGTAACAATCTCCACCGGCGCCTCAACGACTATATCATCTGGTATCTCCGCAACCGGCTCAACGCTCGGCTCTGGTTCGGGGAACACGATATTCTCCAGGGCAATCTTGATGGCTTCCATGGACTTGGGTCCAATTCCAGCCAGACCCAGGACACTATCAGGGTCAAGTTTCATCACCATCATTAATTCGCCAACGGTCCGGTGTTCGGATTCTGTTAAAATATTGGAGATCTTCTCAGCCAAGTCCAAAGCGTCAATACCTGCTTCAAAGGCGGCGTTCGGGACTTCGGAGCGAGCGGCAGAAACCCGTTCTTCCTCGGCCGCAGCTGTTGCTTTCTTTTGTTCCACGGTCCGTCGTTCCACACGCTCCACGAATTGGATGAGTGTCATGAATTCTTCCGGCGTTACCGGGCGGCCTTCGCTCTTCTTCGCCAGGACTTCTTCAACGGATGGGATATTTTTGTGTTCAACTTCGGCAATATTCACCAAGGATGGGTCACGTTGCACCTTGACGATAGCATCCGCGGCGGCTTCAATCAATGACTTAATATCGATTCGCCAGCCGGTCAGCTTGGCAGCCAGGCGCGCGTTCTGCCCATCGCGTCCGATGGCCAGGCTTAGTTGGTCCTCCTGAACGACTACTGTGGCAGTCTTTTCAGCATCGCTAAGATAAACTCCGGACACCTTTGCAGGGCTGATGGCTTTGGAAATATACAAGACCGGATCGGAATTCCATTCGATGATATCAATCTTCTCGTCGTGCAATTCCTTGACGATGGCTTGGATGCGAACGCCCTTAATGCCTACGCACGCTCCCACCGGGTCAACATTGGGCTGGGTAGCCGAGACAGCCACTTTAGCGCGCTGTCCCGGTTCGCGCGAGATGGCACGAATCTCGACTATGCCATGATAAATTTCGGGAACTTCGTTTTCCAGCAAACGGCGCAGGAAATTACGATGCGACCGCGATAGGATGATCTGCGGTCCGCGCGTGCTATCCTTGACTTCCAGGACTATCGAGCGTACACGTTCGTGTACTTTGAATCTCTCACCAGGAATTTTTTGATTAGGGGGCATGATCCCCTCCGCCTTCATATCCAAACCAAGGGTCACCCCCTGGGTCATGCTGACAGCCTGTACCACGCCGCTAATAATCTCGCCGACCTGTTTATTGAAGAAATCAGCCTGCATCTGGCGCTCAGCTTCGCGGATGCGCTGCTGGATGACCTGGCGGGCCGTTTGTGCGGCAACGCGCCCGAATTCTGAAGGTGTGGATTCGACCACCACCATATCGTTGATAATGGCCTCCGGGTTCACGGTGCGCGCCAATTCGAGGGTCACTTCCGTGCGCTGGTCCTGCACCTCTTCAACCACTTCTTTTTCGGCGAAGATTGTAACCTTGCCAGATTCCGGGTCAATTTTGGCTACGACTTCCTGAGCGTTGGAGGCATTGACCGCCCGCCGGTAGGCTGAGACCAGGGCTGACTCGATGGCAGCCATGATGATCTCCTTGGGCAATTGTTTTTCTTCCAACAATTCGTTGAAAGCCAGGGCAAATTCATTTTTCATACTCAACCTGCTCCCCAGAACTTAGTTTCCTGTTACATGCAGAAAAGTGGGGGTTGCCCACTTTTCGATGCGTGCAATATTGAATTTACAGACACAAGAATTTTAACACAGAACCGATTGGGATGCAAGGTATATGTTTTTACTGTCCAAAATATATTGCCGAATACTTTGCTGGAAAACTTATAGAACAACAAAGTGGAAATTGTTGTGTGGAAATTGTAATTGACGGTTCCCCCCGAAGCAGGTATAATCCGCTTTCGGTCAAATCAAGAAATCACGGGAGTAACCGATATGGAAACAATAAACGCGGCGCCTGAAAGCGCGCTGCAACCAAAGGCACGTCTGACAGGCAAAGTCATTAAAACCACCATTGCGGGGGCCATCGTAGACATTGGGCAAAAAGTCCCCGGTGTCATCCACATCTCACAATTGCAGAAAGACTCGGTCAACCGCGTTGAAGAAATACTACAGGTCGGTCAGGAAGTAAACGTGTGGGTACGCCGTGTTCACGATGACCGCGTCGAACTGACGATGGTCGAGCCTTTGACCCTTGAATGGCGCGAACTGAAACCGGATATGTTGGTCAAAGGTAAAGTATCCCGTCTGGAAGCGTACGGCGCGTTCGTGGAAATCGGCGCCGAGCGTCCCGGCTTGGTGCACGTCAGCGAGATATCGCATGACTACGTCAAGAACCCATCCGAAGTGCTGAAGGAGGGCGACGAAGTCGAGGCAAAAATCCTGGACGTGGACCGGCATAAGAAACAGATCCGCCTGAGCATTAAAGCCGCCATGCCCAAACCAGAAGATGTTGTAGCCGAGATCAAAAAGTCTGAACCCCGCAAGGAACGCAGCAGCAAAAAAGGAAAGAAACAGGAAGAGTTCGTCCAGGAACCAGAACCCAAAGAGCCCGAACTGACGGCTTTCCAGATCGCTTTCCAAAAAGCCCGGGAACGATCGGATGATAAAAAAAGCGCTGTTAAAGGCAAGAAGTCAAAGCCCAATCTCAAGGATGAACAGGAAGAGATTTTTAACCGTACCCTTGAAAATCGTATCACGTCAGTTTAAAAATTTCAAACAACACAAAACCCCCTGACAGGTTCAGATCAAATGTCAGGGGGTTTTTATTCTGGAGTTGGGAATCGCAAGAGAAGTAATCCGGCGGTTTAGAAAATCTGCCCCTTCGCTTGCATTTCCTTCAAGAACTTTTCCCGATTGGCGGAGCGGGCGGTCTTTCCGCTGGAGGTCTTGACTAACCAAGGTGGGCTGACCAGATGGACATACCGCAGCGCCACCGCTGTGCCGCGCGTCACTGTCGCGCGGATGCTGTCTGCGATCTTCTGGCGTTCCTCTTGATCGCTAAAATCGACTTCAGCTACCATGACAGCATCCTCGGTCCCAGTGGCCTCGTTGGACAAACCGAAAGCCGAAGCCCGTCCGGCATGGACACCGGGAACTTCGTAAGCCAGCAGTTCCAAATCTTGCGGATAAATATTCTTACCTCCGATAATGATCAGGTCTTTCTTGCGACCGGCGATAAATATTTCCCCGTCAACCATGTAGCCATAGTCACCTGACATGTACCAGCCTCCTTCCAGAAAGGCCTTCTTCGTGATGTCAGGGCGATTATAGTAGCTGGTAAGCATGCAATTACTTTTCAAAACGATCTCACCAATGTGGCGTTCAGCCAGGTCGCGGCCTTTACTGTCTACTACACGGATGAATGTGTTGGGAATAGGTTTTCCACAGGACATCATCTGGATGACAGGGCGGTCATCGAAGGCGGGACGTGCAATAAGATCAGAGGCGAATGATTCGCGATCGATATCCTCGACGCAGGGTAGTTTACTCAAATCATTTTGGGTGACCGCGAAGACATTTTCCGCCATGCCATACGAGGTCTGGAGGGTTTCGAGGCGCAAACCATACGACTTAAATCTCTCATAGAACATCTGGTGACTGGTGGATTTGACCGGTTCCGAGGTGTTGATACTGGCACGCCACGAGGAAAGATCCACACCTTCCATGTCCCGGTCGCGGATTTTTTGTGCGCAGAAATTGTAGGCGAAGTTCGGCAGCCAGGTGAGCGTGCCGTGATATTTGGAGATGGCCTGCAACAAGCGATACGGGGCGCGCACCCAATCGAAGGGAGACATTTGTACTACAGGGATGCCGCGCAGGATGGGCAACAAAAAGCAGACAATCAATCCCATATCATGGTAAAGAGGCAACCACGAGACGATCACATCCTCCGGTGAAAGGCAAATGGATTCGGCATAGGCATCCAGGTGATTGAATATTGAGCCATGGGAGAGCGCCACACCCTTTTGCAAGCCCGTGGAACCGGAAGAGTGTTGAAGCAGAACTACATCTTCCTCCTTTCGACCGAGACCACCGAAGGCGGTGAAATCGGGCAGGCAAGGACGGTTGGCGATGCCCTCAGCCCGGTCGCTGATGATCACTGCTTTCACCGAGTCTTCGCCAGGTTTGAGAGCAGCGCGGACTTCCGACTCGAACTCCTTATAGGTAACGATAGCTGTCGGTCGGGTGTGAGACACCAGCTCGGCTAGATCAGTTCGGTAACGGTCGGGGAGCAATTTCTCTGTCAGGAACGGCATAATGGATGGAATTGCCCCATGCAGGACTGCTCCGAAGTAGGCATAGATCAAGTCCACATCGTGCTGGAGGATGAGCAAGACTATATCACCGGGCTGGATTCCACTTTTGGTGTAGGTCTGGACGTAGCCCGAGGCGCCATGAATGAGATCGCGATAAGTTATGGGTCGATCGGGCTGACCGGCAAAAAGCATGGTAACGCTGACTTTATCCGGAGTCTTCTCATAAAGGCGTTGGAGGCAGTTCGAAAAATTTGGCATATTACTGGCGTTCCCTGATGAAAGCGGTCAGCTGGTTCAGGTTATCGAAAGAAGAGGCATTGAGTTCTGAATCATCAATGCGAACTCCAAAGTTTTTCTCAACAAACAGGGAGAGATCCACAAGGTGGAAGGAGTCAACCAGTCCACTGGAAATCAGGGGTTCATCCGGTTTGAGATTCCGGTCGGGTTGTTTCAAGATTTCAGCGGTGATGTAACCCGCCAGAAGGGTTGTGATTTCGTCGGTCACAGGATGCTCCTTGAGTTGAAATTAATAGTAACGGCTTATTGTAATCGAATAATTTCAGGGCCATACCAGCCAGTCTGCATTGCTCACAAAAAGATAGTCGCTGCCCGTCAGACTGATGGAATTGCTCAAATCAACAACCTGCCCAGAAACCACATCCACTTCCCAAAGACCGATGGAGTAAACCGTGTCCTGCCAGTCGGTTCCCAGCCAAAGCAGCGTGGTGCCATCTGGCGACCAGACGATGTCCGGGTTCAGCAGAGTGACGGATGGGAGTTGCCTTGTAGTGAAATCTTGGGGATTAATCAAGTAGTTATTACTGCCACTCACGCTTCCTGAGTAGTCGCTGCGTTTGTCCATGTTCACCGCCAACCAGCCTCCACCGGGCTGCCAGTCCATGTCGGCCAGAATGTCACCCGCCAGCGGGTACTCGCGTGAAAGCGTCCCGCTGAAATATGTAAAAGCCAGGTTGCTTTTATTCTCACCTGGAACGAAGGCATACGCCATCACCTGCCCGTCCGGCGAGATCAGTGGGCGCGACATCCCGCTCAATGATTGGCTCTGTCCGGACGACAGGTCCGTCAGCCAGGCAACCGGTTGTGAACACAGACCGGCAGGATCGCACGTGCCGCTCTGCCAGGTGAGACGCGTCCCATCGCTGGATGGAAATATTTCCACTGGTGTGCCGCTAATAGTCAGCGGCGTCAGCCCGGACCCATCAGCCTGTAGCAATGCCAGGGAGTTGGCCTCGCCCTGCTGGAGGATCAGAGCGATACGTCCGTCCGGGAGCCAGAACGCACCCATCGTACCGGAGGGGAAGAATTGATCGGTGAGCAGGGTGAGGGTTAAGCCGTCGGTGCGGAAAAGCAAACTGCCCTGGTTGACCAACAGATATTTTCCATCCGGGGAAGCGGACTGGAAGTGGAAGCCGGGAGCGAGGATTTGAGCCATAGTCCGGGTGGACAGGTCGAACAGGTATACGCCCTGAGATTTGGACACACCGTCCTGGCGGGACATGAGACCAAAAACGATCCGGCTGGCACTTGAATCTAGGCTGGGGCCGCCCGCGGGAAGAGGTAGCAAGTTGGAGGTCTGGGTGGGCTCGGGAGTGGTGGTCGAGAATGTAGTGATTGTTGAATCCAAGTTTCGCACGCCGCGCCAGATGCTGTCCAATGCCTGGAGGCCTGTGAAACTGCGTTCGTTCCAGCCAGCGGTGGATATATGGAACCCATCGTTGCGGACCGGGTCCATACCGTGGTTGGGGAGAGATTGGACTGCCAGCCAGAAATTCCAGAGCGGAAGGTCGTACTCGTAGGCCAGGCGGGCGGTGGTCAGATTGATATTGTGGTTGCCTTCTATATTGTCTGCCTTGGTGGCAAGGATGGGTACCGCCCCGTGGGAAATGACCATCTCGATGACCTGGCGCATGTATTTTTCGTAGGTTCCAGGAGTGCGGCCTTCCCACCAGACTTCGAAGCTGATGAAAACGATGCTGGGTTTTGTGATGCGCAGTTCGCACTCGAGCGGGTTTTCCCCCGGCTGACAGATATCTGGGTTGGCCCACAGAGGCGAAAGAACGGTGGCGGCTTTGAAGCCTCCTTTCACGGCCTGCCCGTCGGTGTTGAAGTAGCCGGAAAAGTTGTCGATCGTTTCCTGGAGGTATTGGTAATCGGTACCGAGGTTGTAGCGGTCGGGCAGGTCAAAAAAACCCATGAAGGCCTCTTTGATGTTCTGGCAATCGCCCACTTTTGAAAAACCATGCGGGTTATTTTCCAAAGCCAACCCGATCTTGTAAATCTCAATCGCATGCCCTGTCAAAGACGGGATGACCGGCCATTTCTGCCACTGCTCGGCTGGAAGACGAGTGTCGGGGGTGGCGGTGGGATTCGGGGCGAGGGTGGGAGCAACGATGGATATTGGCGGCGGGGCGAACTCTGCGGTGGGCGTAAAGGCAGGCGCTTCTGTGCCTAGGGTTGGGGTCGTCCCACTATCGCAAGCTGTCAGCAGGAGAACAAGTAAAATGGGAAAAAGGATTCTTTTCATGGATTACCGGCAACCCCAAAGTAGACGGCGTCAATGGTCTGCAAAGCGGTCAGGTTGCGCCATGTCCAGCCAAGCTCCATACGGGTGGGATCATCGAAATAATAGTTCCCTTCCACCGTTCCGGGGCTCAAATGAAAGCCGTCAACGCTCAGACCGTGGTTGGGAAGGGATTCTGTAGAGGCTCCGAAATTCCAGAGAGGTACGTCATAATCAATGGCAATCTGAACCACGATGGCATTAATGCTGATAAGGGAATCAGGTAATTCCGCACGAGTGGCGATTATCGGGACTACATCCTGTGAAAGGACGTACTCCACGAGCATCCGCAAATAGCGGTCATATTTTTCAAGGTCACCTGACCATGCCTCCTCCAAGCTGATGACAGCAAAGGATGGGTTGAAAAGGCGTATCTCGCAGGCGGCTGGTGTCTCACCCAGTTCACATTCGACAGGTCTTGGAAGGACAGTCCAAAATGGATTCAGAAGTGTGGCTGCATTAAACCCGCCATGCGTCGCCACGCTTTTGCGCGACCAGGAACCGGAAAAATGGTCGATGGTCGGCTGGAGATGGGCATACTGATCGCCAAGGTGATATTTCGAGGGATCGCTGAAAGCTGCCAGGAAATAAGGGGTGATGTTCTGACAATCGCCAACTTTTGAGAAGCGGTTCGGGTTGCGGTTGCGAGCTAATCCGCGCTGGTAGACCTCGATCATGCGCGGCGCCACTCTCTCCGGAACGAACGGCATGGACTTCCAGGCATCCAGCGCGAGTGTGGATGTGGGAGACGGGGAAAAGATGGGCGTCTCGCCGGGCAAGAGAGTCTGTATGGGTGAGTCCGTCGCAAAAGGGATCCGGGTGCTGGTTTCCTTTTCCGTTACAGGGATGGTCGCTCCGCCGTAACAAGCAACAAGAATAACAAGCATCATAACGATAAATGGGAAATGTTTCATGGACAACTCTGATTGAAAATGATTTGCTCCACACGTCTGGCCAACATGGATTCGCCTGCGCGGGTCAGGTGGATGGCACTATTGGTAAATTCATCTTCCGGGACGATGTTCCACAAATCGAGATAATTCCAGCCGCCCGCCTCAGCTCGCTCCAACATCCCCTCCCGCCACTGGTCATAGGCCCAGCGAGGGTACAAAAAATTGTACCGCAGATCGTTGTTTTCACCAACGCTGATTAGCATCGGCTCGTTGATCAAAATCAATGACGTTCCTTTAGCGATGCGCAAGCCAACTTCGAGCACTTCAAAGGCCAACTGGGATGCGTCCAGATTCGGCGGTTGCATGTCATGGTAGGTGATGTCAGTATTGAAATCGGTCTGGGCGTGCTGATAATTAGTGGGATAGGTTTGGTCAATGCCAGTGGCAGTCCACAGCAAACCATACATCTGAAGGCGGAACAAATCTGCCAGGGCACGCCGTTGACCGATGAGGGTGCTATCCCAAAAGCTAGGGCGGACGAGTATAGGGTCATTCGGATCGAGCGGCAGATCATAACGGGTGATCAAATCGTCCACCCGGGCGGCATTATTGGCAACTATAGGTGAGGAAAGTTGATTGTCAGCGGGAAAAGCCTCCAGGGACACAAGCCAGATAAAGAGGTCCGGCTGATAGCGCAGGGAGTAATCCATTACCATCAAATCTTTCATCAGGGAAATGGACGGGTAACCCAGGTTATACACACGGATGGCCTTCCCGCAAAGTGACAGGCGCGTTGCGTCGAGTTGACCGGCGAGGGTCTCTTCGGGACGCAGGAGCGTGCCCCAGGTTGACGAGTCGCCAATAACAACGACCCGGTACTCATTATCTAATTTCGTTCCGCTGGAAATGACGTGAGATGCAAACATGGCGTCCAGGTTGAAAAGACTGAGGTTATAGGACTGTGATGAATCTTCACCAAAAGGAAAACGCTGGCGGCCACCAAAGAGGTGGTTATAGAACGAAACCTTTCCTAAGGCGGCAGGGTTCACGGCGGTAAAAGCCAGGTTGAACAGAAGGAAAAAGACCAGACCTTTGATGACAACGTTGCGAATAAAGGTGGAATTCATATCAAGCCAGACCGAACAAAATGTGGAAGAAATGGAATGAAATAGACAGGGACGGCAGGGCAAAGAATACCCAGCCGAGGGCGAGGAAATTGAAAGTCAGCAGGACGCCACCCACGTTCAGCGCAGCCTGCCAGAACGGTAACAGGGCTGTAAAGCGCGCCCGGGTCAACTCAGACCAGCGGTTGTGTACAAATAAACCCAGTCCTTGCCAAAGACCCCAGACCACAAAATTCAACGTCACACCATGCCAGAGACCAATCAGTACCATCGTAGTCACCTGGGTGATGAAAATGATAGCTGGAATGGGCAGTGGTTTCTTTCCAGAGCGCAGCGCCCGCGTCACCGGGTTAAAGAAATATGCCCGGAACCATTGTGTCAGGGTCATGTGCCAGTTGTTCCAGAACTGTGTCAGGTTGGGTTTAAGAAACGGCGCGTTAAAATTCTCCGGCAGTTTGAATCCAAGCAGACGGCCCAGACCGATGGCAATGTCGGTGTAACCGCTGAAATCGAAGAAAATCTGAAAGGCATAGGCATAGAGCACCACCCACGCCCATCCTGCCGAGCGGACTTGAAGCGCAATGGTTGCATTCAAGGCAATCATTGCCAACATGTCGGCGACAGCGAATTTCTTGAACAAACCGAGCACGAGACGTTTTCCCGCTTCCCCCAAGTCATCGGCAGTCAAAATCAGCGGGCGGCGCAAATCCCCGATAAAACGCTCGATGCGATCAATCGGACCGGAAGTCAGCGCCGGAAAGAAAATAACGTAAACCACGTACTCCGGCAGCGAAACGGCTGGCAGCCGCCCACTCTGTTGGTCGCGAATCGTATGCATCAAACGGAATGCGATGTAAGAGAATCCAAGCCATCGCAAATCCTGAGCCGAAGCCAGGTTGGTGGATTGTTGATTCAAACTGCGCAACCCCAAGCTAATCAATGACGCCAGTGCCGGGATTTTCAGCACTACAAATAACAGGACAAAAAGAACGAACGCGCAGGTCAGCAGCGCCTTGCCAGGTTTGGTATAGCGCGTCAGCAGGAAAGCAAACAGGGCAACGGCTGCCAACCCGGCGATGATTTGGAGAGTCTGCGGCGGGCGTGAAGCTGTCAGATGCATCGAGAAGCCCGCGTAGCGCGTCAGACCGAGAGCCATTACAATACCACCCAAAATCGCAGCAGCCGCCCAGTTTTTCCGCCAGGAACGCTGTTCAGGCGGGGTCATCAGGATCCACGTCAGGGTGGTAATTGAAAGGGTTGCTGTGGGCAGCCAGAAGTCCAAGCCGCGCACCGGAAGTACGGGTTGTAACGCATAAACCGCCAATGCGCTGCTCCCCAGCAGCAGCGGGATGCGCAAATGGTTACACTTCACAAATCCCAACATCGCAGCTAAGAGGATGGAGACAAGAACGAGAGCAAGGGTCATCAAAAACCCTGATAAATCCAGATAGGCGCACTACTGACAGTTAAGATAACAAGTCCAATGAGAATCAGACAAAAGATCAACGCCCAAATATTCTCACGCGTGAAAAGTGGATATTTCATTTGTAACCGCAAAACAGATGTTCACCGCCAAGCAGAACAACCTGATAGGTGCGCAATGAAAGGTCCAGTTCCTGGTCTTCGTTGTTGTACGTGGCGAGGATTTTTCCCTGGCAATTAACCTGCGTGGTCGTGCCATCCGTGCCGGCTGCGGTGCATGCCAGGTTTTCCAGCCGGGTGGTAACCGCCTGGAGGGAATCCAATTCAAGCAGGGCATTCTCCTCCCAATCGGCACAGGAGAGAGCTGATAGAGCGTTGGAGTCTCTATTGACCAGAGCTGTGAAGTAGCCTTCAACAGCCGACGCCGCCGGGTCTATGGCTTGTCCACAGGCCGAAAACGGCATAACAGCCATCCACATTAAACATACAATTCTTGCGAATTTTCGCATGGAAGTCTCCTTCTGGTAGGAAATTGGGATGCTTTGAAATTCCCACGAGAGAAGGATAAATGGATTATAGGGTGACTTCGCCCCGCCAATACCAAATAATTACACCATCACTGCGGAAATTTCCGGAAAACTTGATTTTGACTGCCGGGATTATACCTGCTTCTTGCTTGAATTGACAAAACTTTCTAATTCTGATAGTATGGGGAAAATTTCAATAGAAGAGGTAAAAATGACTTCTCCAATCCAGACCCAGACTGTTCTGCTCACCCCCGCCGCCGCCGAAATTGTACGCGGCCTGCGTCAACAACAAAACCTGGACCAAAGTTACGCCCTGCGTGTTTACATTACCGGCCAGACATGTTCCGGGTTCCAATATGGAATGGCGCTCGATAACAAGATTCGCGAGACTGACGCAATATTTGAAAGTGAGGGATTCAAAGTTCTGGTGGATGAAACATCCATCCAAAACATGACCGGTGCAACAGTTGACTATATTGACGATGAACGTGGCAAGGGTTTTTTGGTGGAAAACCCAAATGCAATACCTTCCTGTTCCTGTGAAAGCGGAACGTGCGGAACAAGCGAGAATTAGGAAATTAAACGAGACCGGGACAATCCCGGTCTCGCCTTTTTGTCAGACCTGTCACCTGCCGCGCAAGAACGAAATGACCGCTCCGAGAATTCCAACCAGCGCCAAGCCTAGGATGACGAAGCCCATCGGCACGCGTGCCGAGGTCCCTGCAACCGGCTCAAAGTAAAGGGTTGCAAGAGGAGGCGGAGGGGTAAATGTTGGCAGACGCGTGGGCGGCGATTGAACCTGGAAAGCAGCCGCAAAGGTCGGATTAATGGTTGGCGTAGTGCGAGGTGTTGCTGTTGGCGGCGGTTCAATAATGGGGAGAAAACCCGGCGAGAGCGATACCAACGGGGCATACACCCAACCCACGCCTCCAGGTGCCCCCAGGTAGGTGATCTCAATCCATTCCTGCCCTGGTGACCGTCCGAGAGCCGGGGCGGTTTCCCCGGTCACAAGGGTTCCAATCATGGCATAATCATACGAACTCGGTCCGGCGCGGACATTGATATCCTCAGGATTAATGACCGTGATGAACGGGCCAGAGGCTGTTCCGGTCACGGTCGGAATGTTTCCGGTCGGTTGTTGAGCCGCGACCGGGATCAAGACCGGACCAAGCCAGAGCAGGCTGGCAAATCCAAGCACAATGAGAATCCAGAGTCCAACTTTAATCCAGGTTTGCATACGTCGCAACTTGTTAGAGAAATTTCCGTAAAGGATAGTGGGAGCATTGCCCTATTGGGCAAAACGATTATAATCGAATTCTATGGACAGACGCGTTTTCCACGGAAATATTACTCCCACCGACGTTGCCCATGCGTTGATGGCTGAACTCAACCAGGGCAACACACAAACCCAGTTATTTGGCGAAAGCGGTAACCTGACCGTTCAGATTGCCTCATCACAGTATTCCCGTTCAGGCGGTAGAACTGCGGTGAGTGTCAACCTTCAGCAGATAGAAGACGGTGTCATGGTGCAGGTTGGCGAGCAGCAATGGCTGGGTGTGGCTGCCAGCCTGGGACAGACGGCCATTTCTGCCCTTCTCAATCCCCTGAACCTGCTGGGCCGCTTGGATGATATTGCACAAGATGTTAGCAGCCTGCAATTGAATGAGAAAATCTGGCAGATCGTCACCTATGTGGCCCGCGCAGCTGGAGCCAGCCAGGAACTATCAGAACGTCTCAGCAGCGTCACATGCGAATTCTGCGAGGCGGCCAACCCGGTCGGTGCTTCGACCTGTGAAGCCTGCGGAGCACCACTTGGTAAGACCCAACCTCAAACCTGTTCCAAGTGTGGTTACGTGCTGATACGGGATGAGAAGTACTGCCCCAACTGTGGGCTGGCAGTGGCAACTTAAGTGTTCACTCAGAAGAAAAACCATGAAACCCGGCTGCATTGAAGAGCCGGGCTTTTGCATGGTCGACGCGCAGTCCCCAGGCTTGCAGAATCCCTGCCTCGCCTCTATAATAATCACAATATGCCAACACTTGACGAACTTGAAACTCGTCTTCAAACTCTGCTCGAGGTCCATTTGTTGACACACCTGCCCGGTTACAAAGCTGAAGACAGGGTCTATCAACATTTGGCCGCTGCCATGCACAACAGTCTCAATGAGCAGGATGGGACCACCTTCGCCCCCGACGTATATGTGATCCTTGCCCACCCCTCCACGCTGGAGCGTTGGCAATCCGAGCCGCGCCTGGTTAAGCAATTGGCAGAAGCACTTCACACGGCCGGAATCGAGGCGGGATTCCATTTTTTTACGAACCCAACGGTGATTACCGCCGCAGACATGGATATGGCTGCAGACGAGACCCATATCATTGCCTCGTTTAGCAGCGAAAGGGTCACCGAGACCCGGGGAATGCCAACCAATTCCCAGGCCGAAGTACAGGTCGATATTATTCCCCCGAATGGCTTCCTTATCCTGGGCGGGGCGAAAATTATTCCACTCAACCATCCAGCCCTAAATATCGGACGTCACCTGGATAACCAGGTTATCATTGATGACCCGCGCGTATCGCGCGCCCATGCACAATTGCGGGTTGCCAAGGACGGCTTCGCAATCTTCGATTTGAACTCCACAGGTGGGACATTTGTTAACGGGCAGCGTATCAATAAATCCATTCTAGTTCCCGGCGACGTGATTTCCCTGGCCGGTGTGACTCTCGTTTTTGGACAGGACCTACCTAACGGGCAAGGGGCTGAAAGAGAATCGACTGAGCCAAGATCAACCATCTCCACCGAACGCCCGACTGCTGTCATGGATCATATTGAAAACAAAAACAAGAAGAAGGTCACTAAAAAATGAGCGGACCAGTTGTCCTGGCCTTACGTTTTCTGCTGGCTGTCAGCCTGTATGCGTTCCTGGGTTGGGCTTTTGTGAGCATGTGGCGGGACATTAAACAGCAAGGGGCGCTCCTGGCATCCCGTAAAGTCCCGCCCATTTTCCTGACCATCGCCCAGGGCGAACATGCCCCGCAGGTGCGTCATTTCGTCCAGCCGGAAGTGACCATCGGCCGCGACCCCACCTGTGAATGCCCAGTTGAAGATGATGCCATTTCTGCCCATCACGCCCGGCTGAGTTTTCACCATAGCCAGTGGTGGCTGGAAGACCTGGATTCCACCAACGGTACTCTGTTCAACCAGGAAAAGCTCTCCATGCCAACTGTCGTCATGTCTGCCGACGAATTCAAGTGCGGCGCTACCATACTTGTGATTTCCATGGCCGGTGACATTATTATGCCGCAGAAACAGAGAATCTAATCGCTCCCTGCGACATCCTAATCGCAAGAACGGCTCCCAAAAAAGCCAGCTCGAACAAATGAAGTTTCGGAGTACCTTTATGCCTGAAAATCTCTCTCTTGCCATTCTCGGCGGTTCCGGTCTGTACAGCATGACCGGGTTGACCGACACCACCGAACACGACCTCGAAACACCTTTTGGAAAGCCGTCTGCACCCATCGTGGTCGGGACACTGGAGGGTAAACGCGTCGCCTTCCTCGCCCGGCATGGTATTGGCCACCACATCATGCCAACTGAGGTTCCATATCGAGCTAATATCTACGCATTGAAAGCACTCGGCGTGGAACGTATTGTCAGCATCAACGCCTGCGGCTCGTTGCGCGAGGATTATGCTCCCGGACACATTGTCATCCCCGATCAGATTTTCGATAATACCCGAGACCGCGTCCGCACCTTTTTCGGCGAAGGACTAGTGGTGCATGCCGGAACCGCCGACCCGTTCTGCGCGGACCTGTCAGCAGCACTGGGAAGCGCGGTAGTGGGAACCGGCGCGACTGTCCATCCCGGCGGTGCATTCATCATCATCGAAGGACCGCGTTTCTCGACAAAAGCAGAGTCGAACGTCTACCGGTCCTGGGGAATGTCCATTGTCGGCATGACCACCGCACCAGAGGCCTTCCTGGCGCGCGAAGCCGAGATGTGCTATGCCGTGATGGCTCACGTTACCGACTACGATGTCTGGCACATAAGTGAAGAGCCCGTGACGGTGGAATTGGTGATACAGATGCTCAACAAAAATACGCAGGCAGCACAAGCAGCCATCCGGCGGTTGGTGACATCCCTGCCGGAGGAACGCACTTGCGCCTGTGGCTCATCCCTTGCATCCGCCATCATCACCCAGCCTTCTGCCATCCCGCCCGCTATACGACAGAAACTGGATTTGTTGATCCGAAAATACCTTCTGTAGAAGCGCTCCTGTCTTGTAGAAAACAATCTGATTGATTAATGAAACGTTTCCAAAATCTAGCATCCCCCGTTCAAATACAAGCCCGCCTGTTTCGCCTGGCGGGTATCTTTCTATTTCTTTACTCACTCATCCTGACCCTTGCACCGGCTGCCCGCGAGCGCTCCTGGAACGTGGACTACCGTTGGAGCCACTGGCTCGGCTTCACCGTCTGGTTGGTTATCTTCACGCTTATCCATATCCAGTCAACCCGCCACCTACCCAACGCCGACCCTTACATCCTCCCCAGCGCCGCCCTGCTGGTAGGCTGGGGTAATCTTACCATCTACCGTCTTGTACCTGGATTCGGTCTGCGCCAGACTGCCTGGTTGCTGGTTTGCGGACTAATATTTTTGATCGGGCTGCGCCTTTCCCCCGAACTGCGTTTCCTTCGCCGCTACAAATATCTCTGGCTTTCCAGTAGTTTGCTGCTCACAGCCCTCACTTTCGTGCTCGGCACTAATCCATCAGGTGGGGGGTTACATCTCTGGCTGGGTTGCTGCGGAGTCTATTTCCAGCCGTCAGAGCCGCTTAAATTCCTGTTCATCGTCTACCTGGCTGCCTACCTGGCGGACCGGTTGCCGCTGAGTCTGCGCCCGGTACCTCTGCTCGCCCCCTCAGTCGTCGTTGTTGGCATAGCTTTGACTCTGCTCTTTGTCCAGCGTGACCTGGGTACCGCCTCCATTTTTATTTATCTCTACACAATCATCCTGTTCGTCGCCTCCGGCAAAAAGCACATCCTGCCTATCAGCCTTGCCGGGTTGGTAATTGCATGCATTGCTGGATATCTTCTTTTCGATGTAGTCCGCCTGCGTGTTGACGCTTGGATCAACCCTTGGCTCGACCCCTCCGGACGCTCCTTCCAAATTGTTCAGTCATTAATGGCAGTTGCCAACTGCGGGACATCCGGACGCGGACCTGGCCTGGGCAGTCCTGGACTGGTGCCGGTGGCGATTTCGGACTTCATCTTTACTGCCATTGCCGAGGAAACGGGGCTGGTGGGGACATTGGGCCTGCTGACGCTGATCGGCTTTTTCGCCGCCCGGGGCATTCGTACCGCAATGCGTGCTCCCGACATCTTCCGTCGAATTCTGGCAGCCGGGCTTTCAGCTCAACTCGGATCACAGTCCATTCTTATCGTTGGCGGCAATATTCGCCTTCTGCCCTTGACCGGAGTGACGCTGCCCTTTGTCTCCTACGGCGGCTCGTCCCTTCTTATTTCATTCCTGGCTTTACTCGTCCTTTTTCTCATTTCCAGCCAATCAGAAAAGGAGCCTGCGCCTCTCCCGAAACCCCAGCCATTCTTGATCCTGGCCGGGTTGATCGGGCTGGGCTTGCTCGCCCTGGCTGCCACGAACGCCTGGTGGACCATCTGGCGCGGGCCAGTCATTCTCGAACGCACCGATAATGCCCGCCGATCCATTGCCGACCGCTATATCAAGCGCGGTAGCTTGCTCGACCGGCACGAGACACCTATTAATCTCACAATAGGAGAGGCGGGAGATTACTTGCGCACATATCTTTATCCGGATCTAGCTCCTGTGGTCGGTTATACAAATCTCGTCTATGGGCAATCCGGCCTTGAAGCTTCACTCGACCTTTACCTGCGCGGACTGCAAGGAAATCCAGCCAGCAGCATCTGGTGGAACCACCTGGTTTACGGTCAGCCGCCGCCCGGCCTCAATGTGCGCCTGAGCCTGGATTTGGAGTTGCAGCACCAGGCAGACGAACTGCTTGGAAACCACACGGGTGCCATCGTCTTAATTAACGCCGCCACTGGAGAAATCCTGGCTTTAGCTTCTCACCCAACCTTTGACCCGTACCAACTGGATACGCAAGCCTTATCCATGCTCCAGGACCCGCGTTCCCCGCTCCTGGACCGTGCTGCGCAGGGTCTTTATCCGCCCGGCGACATCTTGGAACCTTTCTTCAAGGCCGCTGGAGACAACCTGTGGTCGTCACAGAATAATAAAGAAACTTTGTACACCGCCTTGGGATTTTACAGCACGCCGGAAGTAAATCTGCCAGTGGCAGTTGCATCCACCCCAGGGATCGAATTACTCCTCAGCCCGTTGCAGATGGTGCTCGCGGCAGCCACATTGAGCAGTAACGGTATGCGTCCCCCGGCACGTCTGGCAATGGCAGTGGATACCCCCAAGCAGGGCTAGGTCATACTCCCTGCCATCAGCGAATCCGTAACGGTCTACTCATCCGCCAGTGTGGCAAATACCGCCGAGGCGATGATGGTCAGTGGCCAGCCCTTCTGGCAATGGAACGCATGGGCAACCCAGGCAAATCAGGTGTGCTCCTGGTCGATGGCCGGGACACTGCCCGACTGGCAGGGTGCGCCAGTGGCAGTAGTGATTTTGCTTGAAGAAAATGATCTAACTAGCGCGGAGTTCTTTGGGCAAACCATGCTCCAATCGGCAACAAATCCTTAATATCAAACCAGGCGCTTACAGAGTTCGACCAAGATATCTGACCAATATCTCACAATTATTCCAGTTCTGCGATACTGGGAAATTCATACTTTTGTCCAAGAGCCAGTACAAGAAACCCAGTGTTCCCGTCATTTTATTCGCACAAACCTTCGCTTGCCCACCTGCAACACTCCTGGATGCGGGAAGGAGGCATCGAACTTCTCCAATATTTCCCCATCCAACCTAACACCTTTTTGTTCAATCATCCGCCGTCCATCAGATTTACTCGCCACCAGACCGGCGGCCGCCAACACATCCAGAACGGTCTGCCCCGGCTGGAGTAAGAACTCGGGTATTTCGTCGGGTACGTCCTTTTGCTGAAAGACTTTCTTGAAGGCTTCCTCAGCAGCCAGAGCGATGAATTCGTTGTGGAAGATAGAAACGATCTCGCGCGCCAGCGACATTTTGACATCCCGTGGGTGCAGCATCCCAGACTTAAGACCGGCCTCAAATTCGGCAATCCGGTCAGGGGTCCAGCGCGTAACAAGGCGCATGAACGATCCCATAGCCTTGTCTGGCTCAGACATCACTTTTCCATACATGTCTTCCGGTGTTGAAAGCAGCGGGATGTGGTTGCCCAGTGACTTGCTCATCTTGACTTCGCCGTCGGTTCCAGGCAAAATACCCAAGATGATGGCAATGTTGGGTTTATCACCCAGGGAAGTCATGATCTTGCGAGCCGCGGTGACGATATTAAAAAGCTGGTCGGTACCACCTACCTGAACATCAGTCTTCAGCGCATGGGCATCGTAACCCTGCATGATGGCGTAAAAGGTCTCATGGAGGTAGATCGGGTCGCCATTATCCCATCGCTTTCGGAAGCTCTCGCGAGTGATGAACTGCTGGATGGTGAAGTTGGAGGCTAGTTCGATCACCTCGGCAAAGGTCAGCTCAGACAGCCACTCGGAATTAAAGCGGATTTTGGTCTTGTTACGGTCGAGGATTTTATTAGCCTGTTCGGCGTATGTGCGGGCGTTAAATTCGACTTCCTGCTGGGACAGGCGCGGGCGGAGTCTTTCCTTATCGGATGGGTCGCCTATCAACGAAGTGAACGAGCCGACCACAAACGTGACCTCATGTCCGAGTTCCTGGAATTGGCGCAGCTTGCGCATTGGCACGGTGTGACCGAGGTGCAGATCCGACGTGCGGGGGTCGAAGCCGCAATAGACGAGCAGCGGGCGATGTTCTCTCTCGGCTTCATGAAGTCGCTGGCGCAGTTCATTGGCCATGTTCTTCTTCAGTTCTTCGTCACCGTATTCTGTGCCTTGCATTAACAGGGCAACTTGTTCATCAATACTCATAATAAAGCTTCTCCAGATAATCGCTTTCGCTGGCAGGAGGGGACGCAATCATTCCATGAGTGATTGGCATTCCCTGCACTAAGAGCTGAATATCTCATCAAACAAAAGCGCCTGCCACAGCAGGCGCATCCTTCCCACCCGCAACAGCGTCTAAAGAGGGAAATAATCGTAAGTGGAGGAAGATCCGGCGTTCATATCGCTGCGATTATACAACATTTCCCATCCCATGCCAGTCATTTCTGATCAAAGGGGTGGCGGAAAATTTAACGCATGAATCTTCATCATGAAAGTATCGAGGTCAAGAGTAAAAACAATCTATCAAATGGTATTCTCTATGGCACTTGGGTGAATTTTATCGCTACCCAACAATATTATCCACTCCCCTGTTCAATATCCCGAGCTGCCCGGCGAGTGTTATCTTCCATATCCATAAACATCAACAGTGCCTGTGCCACCCCCTGTAAAACCACAAAATATACCAGCCCTCGTAAAGGTTGTTCAAATTGCCAGAGTATGTTCTGGGCAATATCCGTAAAGCCAATTGCCGTCCAAAAACCGCGTGCGTACTGCAAAAAGAATGTCCCAACCTGGAGGAGCCACTGCACCAAATAGAACCCGGCGATAATCCAGGAAAAGAATCTGGCAACCGAGGCCAGTTTCAAAACGGTGTCCTTGTCGAAATAAGTTCCCAGAAATTTATTTCTTTTTTCCAAATTCATTCTGCACTCTCCTATCCATTTGTTATAATAACCAACTCAAAGGCATGATTTATAATTATACCAACAAGGATCATAATATGAGCAGCCGCGAAACACCCAAACCCTCCAATTTCATCTTCGAAGCGGTCGCCGAGGACCTGAAAACAGGCCGCTTTAATTACGTACGCACCCGCCTCCCACCCGAGCCGAGCGGCTACCTGCACCTCGGGCATGTCAAGGCATTCCTGATTGACTTTAACACGGCCAAGGAATTCGGTGGTGAGTTGATACTGCGGTTCGACGACACCAACCCGACCAGGGAAGAGACCGAGTTTGTTGCAGCCATCGAAGAAGACGCCCGCTGGCTTGGCATCCAGTGGGTTAAAGTGACATTCGCCTCGGATTATTTCGACCGGCTGTACGATTGGTCCACTCGCCTGGTCAAAAAAAGCCTGGCATACGTAGACGATCAGACACCCAAGGAAATGAGCGCCAACCGAGGCACTCTGCCGCGTGGCACTAAATGGAGTCAGACCCAATCGGCCATAATTCCCGGCACGGAGTCCCCCTACCGGAATCGTCCGGTCGCAGAAAATCTCGACCTGCTAGAACGCATGAAAAACGGCGAATTTCCAGACGGCAGCCGCGTCCTGCGCGCCAAAATTGATATGGCCCACCCCAACCTCGTGATGCGTGACCCGGTGATGTACCGCATCATGCATGCTGAACATCACCGTACAGGCAATCGGTGGTGTATTTACCCGATGTACGATTGGTCTCACGGACAAAACGACTCAATGGAAGGCATCACGCATTCGCTCTGTTCGCAGGAATACATCATTCACCGTCCGCTCTACGAATGGTTCCTGGAGCAATTGGGGGAATTCAAGACGCGTCAGATCGAGTTTTCCCGCCTCAACCTGACTTACGCAATGATGTCCAAACGCAAACTACGCAAACTGGTCGAGACGGGTGTGGTGAGCGGCTGGGACGACCCACGTCTCACTACCCTGCGCGGCCTGCGCCGACGCGGCGTGACCCCTGAAGCCATCCAGACTTTCATCTCTGAAGTCGGTGAGACGAATAACGACAGTTGGGTGGACATGGCCCAGTTGGAAGCCTGCATCCGCCACGACCTGAACAAGCGCTCCGTGCGCCGCATGGCCGTTCTGCACCCGCTTAAGCTGGTCATTGACAACTATCCCGACGGGCAGACCGAAGAAATGAGTGCGATCAACAATCCAGAAGATGAGACTGCCGGGACGCGAAAGGTCGCTTTCTCGAAGGAGTTGTACATCGAACAGGACGACTTCCGCGAAACTCCCCCGCCCAAATATTTCAGACTGTATCCTGGAAACGAGATCCGACTGCGGTACGCCTATCTGATCAAATGCACCGGCGTCACACGGGACCCGGCCACTGGCATGGTGACCGAGGTGCACTGCACCTTCGACCCGGACACGCGCGGCGGTGACACCCCCGACGGGCGCAAGGTTAAATCCACCATCCATTGGGTCTCAGTAAAGCATGCTATCAAAGCAGAGGTGCGGCTCTTCGAGGCGTTGTTCAAAGTTGAGAACCCGGATGTCGGAGATGAAATCAATTCCATCATCAACTCCAACTCACGCGAAGTGCTGACGGATTGCTTCGTCGAACCATCCCTCGCCGAAGCCAAACCCGGTCATAAATTCCAGTTCGAGCGCACCGGATACTTCTGCGCGGATATTGACTCTTCTCCCGGAAAACTGGTTTTCAACCGGACTGTCACACTGAGAGACAACTGGGCGAAGATTGAAAAGAAGCAATAATCCACATACGCGGGTCACACTTAAAGTGTGATCTGGCATCTGGTACAAGGAGGAGAGGGTTGGTATGAGAGATCCAATCAATGGCAAGGTCGTCATCATTACCGGCGCATCCAGCGGAATCGGCGCGGCGGTTGCCCGGCGTTTGGCGCGTGATGGCACGCGTCTGACTCTGGCAGCCCGCCGCCTGGAAAGGCTCGAACAGGTCGCCGCCGAAGTCGACGCTCTTGGCGGTGAAGCGCTCATCGTGCAGACCGATGTGCGCAACCGCGACGAACTCCAGCACATGGTAAAGAACACGCTCGACCGGTGGGGGCACATAGACGTGCTGCTCAACAACGCCGGAATAGGTCATGACAAACCACTGATTCGATTAAAGTCGGAAAAGATACGCAATGAGATTCACATCAACTTGATCGCCGTCATTGAGTGCGCCCAGATGGTTCTCCCAATAATGCTCCACCAGAAATCGGGGCATATCATCAATGTAGCCTCAATAGCAGGTTTGATCGCCACGCCTGGGGGGACCGTTTATAGCGCCAGCAAATATGGGGTGAACGGTTTTTCCGACGCGCTCCGACGGGAATTGCGCGGCTCCGGCATTCACGTTTCGGCTTTTTGTCCAGGATACACGCCGACGGAAATCTCCCCGGAACTCAAGGCCATCGCTGAAGAACAGCTTGGCGCGCCGCGCCCACCGGGGTTGATGCCGGTGATTTACGTGGCTGATCAGATAGCCCGTCTTATCCGCCACCCGCGCCGGCGCGTCATCATTCCACCCAGTTGGAATTTGCTGGTCATTGCCGCATTCCTCTTTCCTGGCATAGCAGATGGACTAATTCATCTATTTCTTTCAAAGAATACAACAGATAAAAAATGAACCTCATTGCCTATATTTTCGCTAGCCTGTCCGCAGTGGTGGCCGGGATGATCAACGCCCTGGCGGGCGGAGGAACACTCATCACCTTCCCCGTCCTGATGGCAATCGGGCTTCCGGCCATCTCAGCCAATGTCACCAATACCGTTGCCCTTTCCCCTGGCTACCTCGGCGGCACACTGGCGCAGACCAAAGACTTGAAAGACCAGAAGAAACGCCTGTGGATCGCCCTCCCTGCAGCGGTGCTGGGTGGATTGCTTGGAGGTATCCTGCTCCTGAAAACAGGTGAAAAACTCTTCACCGACCTGGTGCCGTTCCTGATCCTGCTGGCTTCCACTTTGCTGGCCATCCAAAATCCGGTGCGTGCGTGGTTGACCCATCGACAGGAACAGGGAAAGGCAAAACCAGCTGCCGAACTGTGGGCTTTATTCCCGGTTTTTCTGGCAGCCATTTATGGAGGCTATTTCGGGGCAGGTATGAGCGTGGTCGTGCTTGCCGTGCTGGGGCTGACATTGAACGATTCCTTGACACGCTTGAATGCGCTCAAACAAGGCATTGCTCTTGCCGCCAACATTGCCGCGGCGATGTTCTTCATCTTTTCGGGCAAAGTGGTCTGGAGTGTGGCACTGGTTATGGCGGTCGGCGCCTTGCTGGGTGGGGCAATCGGCGGTAAAATGGCCAGCAGGATCAAACCGGCGACATTGCGCTGGATTGTGGTCACGATTGGATTCGTGATCGGGATTATTTATCTTGTGCGGTCATTCATTGCCTAAATAATTACCCCGCAGATATGAAACATGTTGGATGATTGCTTTATATCCTCTCCAAAATCCCAATTGCCTTTTTGACCCGTTCCAGCACTTTCTCCTTCCCAATAATCTCCATGCTTTCGAACAACGGCGGGCTGACGGTCTGACCTGTCACTGCGACGCGCAGAATCCCAAAAACCTGGTTGGGACTCAGCCCAAGTTGTTCCACCAAGAAGCGCATGGGCGGCTCGGCAATCTGCGGAGAAATTTCAGGCAATGCCACCAGGATTTCATAAGCTTTGCGGGCAACCTCCAATGATTGGGAAACCGTCAGATTTTTTGCGACCAGGTCAGCAGGTTTCGGCTCGATAGTTTCTTTAAAGAACCAGGCTGTGAAAGGCAGGCAGTCGTCCAGCGTGACTAGGCGCTCGCGGATGAGCGGGATAATTTTCAGGAGTTTGGTGTCAACCACGGCGAGACCCTCTCGCAGGAGATATGGCTTAATGCGAGCAGCCAGATCGTTGGTCTGCAGGGTGCGGATGTGGGTCGCATTGAAATGGTCGAGTTTGGCAAAATTGATGGCAGCAGGAGAGGGCGTTAAATTGTATATGTCAAAGCGGGCGATCATGTCATCCATAGTCAGCACGTCGCCTTCCGAGACACCCCAACCCATCAGGGCTATCCAGTTGAGGACGCCTTCGGGGATATACCCCAGGTTTTGCATGTCACCGACAAAAATAGAATGACCGTCCTGGAGGGCTTCGGCAGCCTCGCGTTTGCTCATCTTGCCTTTCCCGCTGGGCTTGAGGAATACCGAGAGATGCACAAATTGCGGCTCTTCCCATCCAAAGGCTCGGATGATATGCGTGTGCAGCGGAAGAGAGGGCAACCACTCCGAACCGCGGATGACATGCGTGATTTCCATCAGGTGATCATCCACCATCGCAGCAAGATGATAAGTGGGCAGGCCATCGGATTTGAGCAAAACAGAATCATCGAGGGCGGAATTTTCGGTGGTGCTGGGACCCCGCAGCAAATCCGTTGTGGTGATGCTCCCTTCCTTGGGCATCTTGAAGCGAATGACATACTTTTCGCCAGAAGCAGCACGGCGGTGCCCTTCGTCCGGGTTCAGATTGCGACAGGTTCCGTCATAGCGTGGGTTTTGTTTGTTTTTCATCTGCTCCTGACGGACTTTATCCAGCCGAACTGGGGTACAGAAGCAGGAGAAGGCATGGTCAAGGCCTACCAATTTCCAGGCGAACTCGTGGTAAATCTCGCGGCGCTCGGTCTGACGGTAGGGACCCCAGGACCCACCCACATCCGGGCCTTCATCGTAATTTATCCCCAGCCAGTGCAGGCCGTTAATCAACTCCTGCTCAGCTCCGGGGATGAAGCGTTTTTGGTCGGTATCTTCGATACGCAGGATAAAAGTCCCGCCGGTACGCCGCGCCAAAAGGAAAGGATAGAGCGCAGAGCGGGCGCTGCCAAGGTGCATCCGACCAGTGGGAGAAGGAGCAAAGCGCGTGCGAACAGGTTTCGAGTTGGTATTGAACAAGGCTGAATGATCCAAAATAGCCTCCGCTAAAAGTCCAATGGTTTGTGTCTTAATACAACGCTTTCCACAAGTCCAATACCAAGCATCAGGGAAATCAGACCACTCCCACCATAACTGATAAACGGGAGCGGCACACCCGTGACAGGGATCAGGTTCAGGTTGACGGCGATATTCACCGCTGCCTGGAAGAAAATTAGTATGGCGACACCATAAGCTATCATGGATCCGAACGGGTCCCGGGCTCGCCGCGCCGCCCTCAAACAACGATAAACGATAAAACCTATCAGGACGAGTACAAAGATCGTGCCAACAAAGCCAAGTTCTTCCCCAATGACGGAGAAGATGAAGTCGTTATGGCGAACTTTCATAAAACGCAGTTGCGTTTGTGTGCCATGGCCATAGCCTTTGCCCACCATTCCACCAGAACCGAGGGCAATGAGCGCCTGGATTACGTTATAAGTGGCGCCATTTCGAGCGCTCAAGTCCGGGCGTAAGAAATTGATAATACGCTGTTGTTGATATGGCTGAATAAAATTGAAAGCAACCACAGCCAGTATTAGGCATGCCAGCACTATAATCCCCAGCTGCTTCAATTCCAATCCGCTGTCCCATGTCATTGCCGCCCATAAAGCCAAAATAACAATAACATTGCTGAGATTTGGCTGGATGAAGATTAACCCGGCAATAACCAAGGTAATCAATAACCCTTTGAACAACCAACTCCAATTACGGGGAGCGTCCGAATTTTTAGAAAAATAATTTGCCAATGCCAGGATAACGACGATCTTCGCAAGTTCGGTCGGTTGGATGGATACCAGCCCGGTTTCAATCCAGCGCGTTGCGCCAAAACGGGCACCACCGATGACAAATAACAACAGTAGAAATATCACAATGACGATGTACATCGGAACGATTGCGCCGGACCAGAAACGATAGTCAATTGCTGCAGAAAGGATGATTACCACGAACCCGATACCGCCAAAGATCATCTGACGCGGCACCAAGGTTGCCAGGTTTTCATTTCCGGCAATCGCAGAAAGAATCATGGTAACCCCAAACACGAGAGCCACAATGACCGCTCCCATCAGCCAGAAATCGAAATGTCGCCAGAAACCACTACGGAACATAATTACTGCTTCTTGAGCAAATTTGAGAATTGTGAATAATATACAGGGACCTTTGGCAACAAATTTTATTCACGTCTTTACGCAGTACCCTGTATTCGAAGGGATATCCCACAGCCCTCCCGGTCTAACGACCCCGCCTGCGGCCAACACTCCGCAGCGGAATATCGGCTACCAGACGTTGGGACCGTCCATCTTGGGCTACATTGATGGTTACTGCCGTAGGATCAATTTCAATATGGCGCGAGATGGTTTCAATTAGATCGTCTTTCAACGAATCCAATTCTGCCGGCGATAGATCAGTGCGGTCATGGATTAGCACTAATTGCAGACGTTCTTTGGCACTGTTAGCGCTCTTTTTGCGCCTAAAAAGAAAAGCCATGGTTACTTCCTCCCCAGAAGACGCTGCAACAGATTCTGTGATTCAAGGTTCATGAAGGGTAATTGCTCCCCCATCAATCGCTGGGCAATATTCTGGAAAGCCAGTCCAGCTTTGCTTTTAGCATCCAAAGCCAGAGGTTGTCCTCGATTGGATGCTACGATAACATTCTCATCTTCAGGAACAATGCCAATCAGTTCAATCGCCAGCAGGTCGAGCACGTCCTCGACCGATAGCATATCACCGCGTTTCACCATAGCCGGATTCAGCCTGTTTATGACCAGCGCTGCTGGACCCTTCCCCTCAGCTTCGAGTAAGCCAATCACCCGGTCTGCATCGCGCACCGCAGAAACTTCGGGATTGGTCATTACTATCACTCGGTCAGCGGCGGCAATTGCATTCTTGAAACCGCGTTCAATCCCTGCGGGTGAATCGATAATGATCCAGTCCACTTCCTGGCGCAGTTCATCACACAGGCGCACCATGTCACTTGGCGAAACGGAAGTCTTATCACGCGTCTGCGCCGCCGGAATGAGATATAGTTCGGGCAAACGCTTGTCGCGGATCATCGCCTGGCGCAAGCGGCAGCGACCCTCAATCACATCGACCAGATCGTATACAATGCGATTCTCAAGACCCAGAACCACATCCAAGTTTCGCAGGCCAATATCGCCATCAATACAGGTAACTTTCTGCCCTCGCGAAGCCAGCGCCACGGCAATATTCGCCACCGCTGTGGTTTTGCCAACCCCGCCCTTTCCAGAAGCTATTGTTATTACTTTTACAGTCATCTCACCGTCCTGTCAATTCCTGCCAGGGTTCTGCCACCAAATGACCATCTTTCAAGCAGGCTACTTCCGGCTGGGTTTTACCATGTTTTTTCGGCGAGACTGCAATCTCACCAGCAATGCGTAGCTGCGTTGGCGCCAGCTCCAAGGCGCAAACAACCGCCTTCTCGTCTCCTTGGGCGCCAGCATGAACAACCCCGCGCAACCGCCCCCAGATAATCACACTGCCTCCCGCAACTATCTCTGCGCCAGGGTTGACATCACCCATCACCACGACATTTCCTTCAAAAAGTACTCGTCCGCCAGAGCGGAGCGGGCCTTTGATCCATTTGGCCGCATCTTCGGGCAATTCTTCCGCAGCTTCTCGTACCTGACCAAGGTGAGGCTTCGAGACGCGGGTAGCAAGCCCGAGGTTCTGGGCAGTCGTCTCGGTCACGGGCGATTCGCTCAAGACTGCCCACAACGCAATACCACGTTCCGAGAGCTTATCACGCAGTGCTGATAGTTCGGCTACCCGCAACTCATTTGCGCCCACATTTATCGCTACCCGCGCCCCCTGAAAGAACGATGAACGCTCGTCCACGTTTTTTACGAAGGCAGATGCCAGTTCCGGCCAAGCCGCGCCTCCAAGTGTTATCAGCAGACCATCCCGAATGCCTTTTATCTGAATTAAGGAAGATGTCTCATCCATATTTCCCGAAATTATACTGCTTTTTAATAGGAGTGATGTAAAGTGGTGAGGCTTGGGAGTGACAGTAGGGTAAGTAAACCACGATCTTCCCACGGAGGGCAGACAGTTGCTCCTGATGTATCTGCTGTGGAAGAGTCAGTGATCTATTCTAATATTTGTTCGATATACTCTCCCGGAAGGATATCTGAATGGAGCGTGGTTTTATCGTCCCGACTAAAGACCGATGTGAGCTTTTTGGCCCACATCTTGTGCTACCCCAAAACGCATTAATACCTTCCCATGCAGGCAAGCCTCTGGTAAAATCAGCCCCCGGAGCGTTGTACCCTTCGCTCTAATTCTTAAGCAAGAAAGGGCTTGAATATGAAAGTATTACTCATCAAAGACGTTTACAAACTTGGACGCGCAGGCGATGTAAAAAAGGTTGCCGACGGATATGGGCGGAACTTTCTCCTCCCGCAGAAGATGGCTGTATTGGCTACCCCCGGCGCAATAAAAACGGCGGAACGCATCCGCTCGAAGGCCGCCGAGAAGCGTGTCATCCTCAACGAAGAAATGAGCGTGGTGGCCAATGCGCTGGCAAAGGTCCAGTTGACTTTTGGCGCCCGCGCTGGCGAAACGGGCAAGTTGTATGGTTCGATCACATCACAGGAAGTGGTTGACGCTCTCCAAAAGAAAACCGGTTACAGCCTCAAACGCCAGCAACTGGATATGCAGCCCCTGCGCGTGTTGGGCGAACATACAGTACGAATCCGCCTGACAATGGACCTGATCCCTGAAATCAAGGTCACGGTCTTCCGAGAGGGCGAAGCGGAACCGAGCCTTCCGATCGAACAGCCTGCTCCCAATGCAGAAGAAAAACATCCAACCGAGCAACCTATTGAACAGGCTGCTGAAACCAACGGAAACGCGGAAACGGCCACTTAAATCCCCGAAAAGAGCACACACAGAACATCACCGGCTCAACCAACAACGGCAGCCGGTGATATTTCGTTACCTTATATGGGAAAAACCATTGGAAAACAACTCAAACTAGGGCGCGAAGCAAAAAATCTGACCATCCAGAAAGTGGTCGAGGCTACGCGTATTCGGGCGCATCAAATCGAGGCGATCGAAGCCGACGATTTTGAATCCCTGCCATCGCCGGTCCAAGCGCGTGCCTTTTTACATCTGTATGCCGAGTTCTTGGGACTCTCGCTTGATGAAATCATCACGCGCCAGCTCGCCGGAAGTGACGAATTATCCGCATCACCTTCGGAGATTGCACCTGCTCTTGTTCGGAAGACAGCACCAATCACTGGAATGGGCGTTAATCCAGCCCCCGTGAAAAACCAAAGAGTCGGCGAAATAATTAGAGGACTTCTCACCCGCATCAAGCAAGACGTTGCCCGCCCAGGAGTGCAATCTGCGCAGGTTGAACAAACCGAGACGAGCAACCAATCCGTCCCTTTCGAAGGCGATGGAGAGGAGCAAGCTGTCCTCCTAGAGGAAACTCTCGTCCTTCCTTCTCAATTTTATCAATCTCAGGTGATCTTCACATCCATTGGTCAGACTCTTTGCCAGCGCCGCGAAAGCCTGAGCCTGAGCCTGGATGAAATCGAACGCCAGACCCACGTCGGCAAGCACTATCTGCAGGCACTGGAAGCTGGAGAATTTATCCTCTTACCATCCTCGGTCCAGGCGCGCGGTATGTTGAACAACTATGCACATTTCCTCAACCTGGATGTGGATGCGCTTTTGCTCACATTTGCCGAGGGTTTACAAACCCAACGGTTGGAGCGGCAACCCAGGTCGGACGTGACCCCCATGAAACCAGTCTCGAAATTTCCGTTCAAAGCAAACCTGCTTTTCAAATTCAAAATCCCGGTAGCCATCCGGCGCTACCTTTCAGTGGACATCTTCGTTGGGGGCGGATTGGTACTCCTCCTGCTCACCTTCGTCATCTGGGGCACCAGCAGCAGCATCAACTTACGCGCGGATTCCACACCTCAACCGACAGCTCCCTCCATTTCGAACATTCTCGTCTCACCGCCAGAGGCGCCTACCGCTACTATCACCCGAACATTAGTTGGGAACGGATCCAGCACAGGTGTTCCGGTCGCTGGTGAGACATTGGTTCTTACATTACCGGCAGCCGGTCATGGGTCGGTGCAGGTTGTTGTCATCGCTCAGGATCAAGCCTGGGTACGCGTTACCGTGGATGGCGAGGTCCAGTTCCAGGGACGCGTCACCGGCGGCACAGCCTACCCATTTGACGGCAATACCCAGATTGAGGTCCTGACCGGAGACGGCAGAGCCATTAGTATCCAATATAACCAGACCAATATGGGTCCTATGGGGAATAACGGCGAGGTTGTGGATCGTATCTATACCACCAACGCTATCCTGAACCCCACAGCAACTTATACGTCTACACCAACAATTACTTCCACCCCAACCGCCACCATGCGGCCATCAGCCACATTGCGGCCATCTTCCACCCCGCGTTCGAGCGCCACCCCGCGCATCTCTCCCACACAAACGCAGTAGCTCCCGGGACCTTGGGCATTGTCTGAAAAGCTTAAATTTTTCTACTTTGTGACCTTGCATTCGAAAGCCATATTGTTATGAAACAAAAAACCTTCCACTTGACGTCTCTTGGTTGCTCCAAAAACAGCGTTGATTCCAACTCAATGACCCAACTGCTTGAACGCGACGGTTACCACGCCGTCGGTACGCCTAAGAAAGCCACTATACTTATAGTCAATACATGCGGATTCATCAGCTCTTCGCGCGAGGAATCATATTCCGTCCTGCGCACCCTAGCCGAGGACAAACGCCCAGACCAACTTCTCATCGCTGCTGGATGTCTTACACAGCGGTACGGGGCAGAAGTGGCCCGCCAGGTACCCGGGGTGGATGGCATTCTAGGGACCCGCCGCTGGATGGATATTGTCGACGTGGTGCGGCGAATACGCGAAAGTTCTCATTCTTCGACTGACTTCGGAATTCGTCCCGAACCACTTTTCCACCTGCCCGAAACGCTCACAATCGGTACCGACGAAAACGGCGCGTTGCGCGCATCCATTGCAGGGGCCAGCGCCTACTTGAAAATAGCCGATGGATGCCGCCGACCGTGCGCTTTCTGTGCCATCCCGCTCATCAAAGGCACAACTGTCAGCAGGCCGCTCGAAATAATTCTCGACGAAGCTCGCCGGTTACGCGACCTGGGTGTACGCGAAATCGTCTTGATTGCCCAGGATACCACTGATTACGGTCACGACCTAGGCATACAAGACGGGCTTGCCAGCTTGCTTGAGAAAATGACCGCTTCTATCCCGGATGTTGATTGGATCCGGATTATGTACAGTTTTCCCGGCTACGTTACCGATCGGCTGATTAGCGTGATGGCCGGCCACCCGCAGGTACTCCCCTATCTCGATATTCCCCTTCAGCACGCGGCTCCTGCAACACTTGCCCGTATGCGCCGCCCCGCCAATATCGAATCGGTCCGTACCACGATTGCAAAAATGCGCTCCACGCTTCCCAAGTTAGCCATCCGTACGGTATTCATCGTAGGTTATCCAGGCGAGACAGAAGAGGAATTCCAGACACTTTTGGACTTCGTCGAGGAGATGCGCTTCGATCGGGTCGGGGCTTTCGCGTTCTCGCTTGAATCGGGCACTGCCACTGAAGCTCTTGGGGATCCGGTACCTGCCGCTGTCAAAGAGGCACGTTTCCAAAGGCTGATGGAATTCCAGCAGAGCATCTCACTCCAGATCAACCAGTCCTACGTGGGGCAAAGTCTGGATATTTTGATTGAAGGTCGGAATAAGGGGATTGCAATCGGGCGGTCTTACCGCGATGCCCCGGAGGTTGACGGAATGGTCCTAGTAGAAGGAAAAGCAGAAATTGGAAGCATTGTCCCGGTAAAAATTACCGGGGCGATGACCTATGATTTGACGGGGGTACCAGCGAATTAGACCGAGCGAGACAGGTTCAAGTCGTCCCGGCGAGCTATCCCACCAGATTCTGATCCGGCTGTCTTCGCCGTAAAGGACCAACAAAAATCAGCACAAATACGATCAACCCGAAGACGGCCGCCGACACGGAATAGACCGCATCCAGAATTTTGACTGTGAAAACCGAGGGGGTCGGCATCACAGTCACTGTGTAATTTGCTAACAGGGCCGAATACAGGTTGTTGGCAGCGTGCAATCCGAGGGCCAGTTCCAGCCTTCCATCCCGCAGGGTGACATAAGCCATTACCGCCCCGATGAAGAAGTAAAAAAATCCCATCAATCTGTAATTTATCCGTGCCTCCGGGTTCAGGAAATGCGGTACCATAAACAGGATCCCGGAGATGGCGCTCAGGATAAAAATGTTGCGCAGGCGCAAGCCGACGCATTGCAAAATATAGCCGCGGAAAAACAATTCCTCAGCCGAAGTCTGGATCGGGATCAGGAGGAGAGCCAGCAGGGCGAACGGTAGATAGCGATGCAGGTCCAGAGTCCAGACGTAGCGACCGGGGTAGAGTAAAGCCTCCGCCAGCGATATCAATCCACAAAGAACAAACCAGACCGAGAACCCCTGGAAAAAACGCCCCCAGGCGATGGTGCGAGCGGGCGTAACCAGCGTCCGAAAGGGACGCTGATGGACAAAACGAACCGCCAGAAAAATACCGATCAGAAAAAGTATGGATGCCAGCATGGGCACACCAAAACTGAGGGTGGGCTCCACCCCGACAAATTGACCGGCAGTTGAGGTACCGGTTTGCAGGTTGCCGTCGGTCAATACCCAAATAAATAACAAGACGCTCGGCAGAGCACCGAGAACCTGCCATGTGAACAGGATAAGCGCAATTGCCAGGATAAAACTCCGCCGACCGGTTTTTCCTTGGCGGGCCAGGTCAAGATATGCGTTCATATTTGCTCATTTATGCAATTAAAATAGTGCAACGGCCCTCTGTCGCATTCGCAAAATTTATGGGCACACAGGTGTACCTATGCCATCGGTAGGACACGGTGTGAACGATGGCATGGGTGTTTCAGTGGGGATCCCTTCGCTGGTCGGAGTCTCTTTTCCTCCGCCTCCCCTGTCTCCCCCACCCCCTCCGTCATTGCCATTGCACGTATTCTTCACCTCGACGACAGTCGGAGATGCAATGGTATTGAACGGATCATTCACTGTGAAAGCAGTGTCATAGAACTGTGCGGCCCCGCAGAAATCTCCGGCCGCCACCAATTGTTCAGCCATCTTGATGGTCGCCATGTACCAGCGCTTTGTGGCGCTCATGCAGGAAGAATCCGTCATACCCGGATATGCATTCATCACTTGGGCAAGAAAACTCTGGGCTTGCAACCAGTCCTGGTCCCAGAAACTTGCTCCGATGATGTAAAGGCGTGCATATCTGCGCAAACTCTCGGCATAAGAGTCTAGTTTCCCGGTGCCGACAAAGTTTTCCGCTAGGGTCAGATCGTAGATACCGCCTTCCAGATTCGAGTTCTGGCACGCGCTGATGATTTTTTCCACGCCTCGCTGGCGCAGAGTCATATAGTACATGCCATCCACTTCGGCAGTGCGATAGGTGGGATTTTCCTTGCGCAGGGAATCTAAATTGGTGATCGCCCCGTTCCAGTCACTGGAATTGAGAAGTTGGACAGCTGTGTTGTAAACCTCTTCCGCGCCGCGCAAGTCGGGGGTTGGAGAAATGATCGGCGTGGGAGAAAATACTGGCGTGGGGGAAACCTGCATATGCAGGAGCATTTCGGCATACGCAGCCTGGATGCCAGGGAAGTTCGAGTCCGCGCGGAGTATGAAATCGAAATACTGTCTGGCAAGCTCGTAATTGCCGGCCTCCGAGGCTTGTGTCCCCAGTTGGAATTGTTCATCAAGCTGCCCGGACACCTGTGTATTCTGGGCAGCATAACGCTGACCCAACCCGGAACCATAACCGCCCATAAGACCGATGACGATCAGGGCAACCACGCACAAGGCCGCCAGCCAGCGTGGGAAATCCTTCTTAGTGACAGGAGTCGGGGAATTAGGCTGTGCAGCGTTCAAAGCTCTGTTCGGTTGCGTATCTTTCAATTCAGAATCAGACATGGCGGCGATTATACCTCAAGATTACAGGTGAAGCAGAAGCCGGATTTCCTTCCATACGAACGGAAGGACTACCAGAATACCGCCTGCCAGCGCGGCCAGCGCGTCTAACAGTGCAGAAAACGGCAGGAAGCGCGTACCGGCGTAAGCGACCAGCCCACCGGCGATGGCCGCTAACACAGTTCGGATCAGGGTGCCATCCATATTCAACAGACCGGGGAATTTTCGGTTCTGGAGAGAGAGCAGGACGATTGCCTGCGTGGTGAAAGTGATGGCCGCTGCCAGCGGGATGCCCGGCAGGCCAATCCAGCTGGAAAACAGCCAGGCCAGCAGAACGAACAAGACCGCCTGGATAGCCGCGGCCGCCAGTGGCGTGCGAGTGTTCTGGTTGGCATAGAATGAGCGCACCGCCGTCTCCAGCCAGGCATCACCCAGCAAGCCGAAGAGGAATGCCCATGTGCACCAGGTGACCAGGTCGAGTTGGGCGGTCTCGAAGCCAAAGAAAACAGCCACCAGCGGGCGAATGCTGACCGCCAGTAAAGCCGCGGCTGGGAGACTGAGCGCCAGCATCACACGGAGTGCACGGTTGACCATCTCGCGGAAGGCATCCGGTTGGCCGCTATTGATGAACTCGGCCAGCGTGGGCAGTAGGGCAATGGCGATGGCCGTCCCGATGACCGTCTCCGGGACCTGCTGAATGGTCCAACCCAGGTTGAGTGCCCCAATCCCGGCTTCGCCAAAGCGGGACGCCAGACTATCACGTGCAACAAAATAAGCCTGGATGCTGGCCATCGTCAGTACACGCGGCCAGAGCAGGATGAGCACTCGCTGGACGCCGGGCGTTTTCAATCCGATGACCGGTCTCCAACGGAACTGAAAATGGATCAGACCCGGCACCTGTATCAATAAATGCAGGGCCGCCCCCAGGATAACTCCGTAGACCATGCCGTATAGTCCCAATCCGAAGGCGGGAAGTGCCAGCGGGCCGATATGGAAACCCTGATTTGGCGTGAGGATGGTCACGCCGAAAATCTGACCCAGGTTATAAAAAAGGGGGGCCAGAGCCGGGAGCAGGAAATGCTTGTTGGCCTGTAAACCCGACATGACCAGCCCGCTGATGGAAAAGAGCAGGATGGCGAGCAGGTCAAGACGCATCAGTGAGGTAGTCAGCGCCTGCTTTTCAGGGCTGAAGTGCGGGACGATAATATAGCGCACCAGCGGCTCTGCTAAAGCAATGATGACTACCGACACCGCAGCAGTCATCAGGAATGCCAGATTAATAACCCGGGCGAACAAGTCCCAGGCGGCGGAGCGACCCTCACGGTCCAGATATTCCCGAAGAACGGGGATAAAAGCCATCCCAAGTGCACCGCCTGAGAGCAGCGCCGAAAGATAATCAGGGATGTTGTTGGATGCGCCAAAAATCCCCATCCCCTCCAACCCGACAACCTTGTTGAAGAGCATGGATTTGAAAAAGGCCAAGGCCTTGTCGAACGTAAAGAAAAAAGCCAGCAGGAACGAGGTGCGAGTGAGGGGCGATAGTTTGCGCATGGAAGTATTATAACCTTAGGGTCGACCAGTTGATCGCCGCCATAGAACAATCCTTAACGGATGAACAATCCGATGGCGACCAGAACCGGCGTAGCCAGGTTGATAAGCACATTCTGCCCCATCGAGGGAATGAGGGCAGGTATGTTCTCAGAATTCTTCAAAACATTCCCGATGACCGGCACGGCCAGTACCAGTGTCAGCACACCAAGCAGGGCGAACACCGGCAAGAGGCCGAAAATCACACCGAGCACGATGGAAGCGTACGCCGCCGATAGAAAAGCAATGTAGATATAACCACTTGATTTTCGCCCGATAAGAATGGGATAATGCCGCCGCCCAATGCAATGATCGGCTTCCACATCCGGGAATTGATTGAGGAGTAGCAAATCATTAACCAGAAAGAACGGCACCAGTGAAGCAACGAAGGCAATCCACGAATACTCCCCCGTCAGGGCAAAATGAGTACCGACGACCATCAACATACCGAAACCCAGACCCGGAGCCAACAAGCAAAGGATTGGGTTGTAAGCCATCCAGACGGTATACCCGTAAAGCAGGAGGAGGCCGATAACGCCCAGAGGAATGAGTTCCCAACCTTGCACGACCACGAAGTACAGACCCACCAGGCCAGTAATGGCAAAGGAAACAATGGCAGTCGTCAGAACAGCCGGAGCCAGTTCGGGGTGCGCCTGGAGCGTACCGCTGCCGCCGCTGAAGGGGGTGCGCTGGGTGCGGGAATCCAAACCCGTTTTGAAGTCATAGTATTCGTTGAAAACATTGACACTGATGTGTGCCGCCACAGCGCCGATCAGGACGAGCAGGAAATAAACCCAGTTGACGCTTCCCTTCGCGCACCAGGCAGTGCCAAGGCCGACAAGCGCACAGGCCGGGGCCAAAATGACGAACGGCAGGCGCATCGGTCCCAAGATGTCTTTCATGTTTTTCATTTATTGCCTCCTATTTGAGTTTGGGACACTAAGTATGAGTAATTTCCGAAAAAAGATATTGGCGACTTTCCTGGCACCGCCTACCATATCATCCCAGTGTCCTTCCGAGAGGGCAGGTGGAGTTGCATTTTGGCCGAACGGCTGAAGTTGTTGCAAAGTTTTCATGCTCTCTGTTTATAAGAATAAGGCGAGTGGCAGGAAGTTGCGCGAGAAGGCAGTTTTTCACGACCCTTCACGAAAATGGTACACGGATTCACATGGAGGAACACAGGTTTTACAAATGATTGTATTCGCGTTGGCCCTCACTCGTCCATATCCAACTACCTCCATTCCAACCTCCCGATCTCCTTTTCTACTTCTTCAAGGATCTCGCCCGATTTGACCAGCGCCTTCATGACATTGTGATCAGGGTAGAGCGGGCGGTCCACTTCAAGATGGTCGACATGCTTGCGGATGACTTCACGCGCTTTCTGCGTGCCCTTGCCTGGCGTGAACTCGCGGAAGTCGAGGGCCTGGGCAGCTGCCATGAACTCGATCCCGAGCACCCCATAGGCGTTATCTAGGATTTGTCCATTCTTGAGGGCAGTGTTCATCCCCATCGAGACGAAATCTTCCTGGTCCGCTGCTGCAGGAATGGACTGAATGCTGGCAGGGGCTGAAAGTATACGCTGCTCCACGATGAGATGGTCGGCAGTGTACTGGCTGAGCATCAGGCCAGAGTAGAAACCAGGGCTGTGGGCCAGAAAATCGGGCAGACCTTGTGAGAGGGCCGAATTGGTCAACCGGTTCAAGCGGCGCTCCGCCATCACGCAAACCATGGTGATGGCAATACCGGCCATGTCCATCGGTAGGGCTACCGGCGACCCCTGGAAATTGGCGCCGGTCAGGGTCAGTTTCAGCTCCGGGACGAAGATGGGATTATCGCCCACACCGTTCAGTTCGATCTCCACCTGCGAGCGGGCGTAGGCAATCGCATCGCGTGCCGCGCCAACGACCTGCGGGGTGGAACGCATCGAGTAGGCATCCTGCACCTTGGTTTTTATCTTGCCGGTGGTCAGATCGGACCCGGAGACAATTTTCATCAGGTTCTTGGCAGAAGCAATCGCACCTTTGAAACCGCGCAGTTCGTGCAGCATGGTGTTGTAAGGTTTCATATTCCCCAGAAGCGCCTCGATGGACATCGCCGCGGCGATCTCGGCCTGCTTGAGGAAGCGTTCCATATCGTAAATGTGGAGGGCCGACATGCCCGTCAGCAGATTGGAGCCGTTGATAGCCGCCAATCCATCGCGAGCCTGTAGTCCCGGGACCGGGATGCCGGCTCGTTTCATCGCTTCGGACCCGGGCAGCCGCTCGCCGTTTAAGAAAGCTTCGCCCTCCCCCAGCAGCAAGAGCATGGCTTGCGCCATCGGAGCCAGGTCACCGCAGGCGCCGACCGAGCCTTTGTTGCAGACCAGCGGCGTAAGGCCCTGGTTGAGCATTTCCACCAGGGTCAGAGTGATCTCGGGACGGCAGCCGGAATTCCCGTGGGCATGCACATTGATGCGTCCCGCCAGGGCGGCGCGCACCTGATCGGCCGGAACAGGGTCGCCAATCCCGGCGGCGTGGTTGTAGATTAGATATTTCTGGAATTCTGACACCTGCTCATCTGAAAGAATCATCTCCGAAAATTCACCGATGCCGGTGTTGGTGCCATACATGGTCTCGTGAGCCGCCAGTTTCTCTTCCAGCATGGACCGGCAGTCCTGGATGCGCTCCAGGGCAGCGGGGGCGAGGGCCACTTTTTCGCCGATACGGGCAATGGCGACAATTTTTTCAATAGTGAGGGAAGAACCGTCGAGAATAATGGTCACTAAATTCTCCTTGAAAAGATGGGGAATGGTTATTGTTGAATGGGGAAGGTGAAATTAATCCGTTATCAGTCCTTGGCTTTCGTTCAGATTGTACCTCCCTTGTGCCGAAGCGGGTATCTGGCAGATGTCACGAGATGACAGCGATGGAGGGTTCTGATGAGCCAAAGGTAATGGAGGTTCCAGATGGAAGAGGCATGAGAAACGATTGGTGACAAAACGAATATGAAGGAACCCTTTCCAACCTCTGAAATGGGATGATTTACTGTTTGACTGCCACGGAAGGGGTAAAGCGCCGAGGTAAAACCTTCAAAATTAAGTCACTAATTTTGAAGATTTCACAGACCGAATACTCTCTTCCGGAAGGGTACCGTAATAATATGAAGACGGGGTGGATCAATGAAGTCTGCAACCAATGTATAATTATCAAATATCCAACATATCTCATCGCGAAGCAAATGCTGGCGAATCTACAAGAAATGGTGTGCCTATTGTGTATCAAACGCCTGCTGGTGGGGGCGTAAACTGAAGAGGCGTGAATAATCAAAGGAATAACTCGGTGTTATGATTGAAAACCTTTATTTCGCTCCTGCGGGGCATCAACGTGAGAGGCCAAAACAAGGTACGCATGCCAGAGCTTAATGGGTTAAATGAATCGTTTTGCCTGGTCAATGTGGTGACTTATATCCAGAGCGGGAACGTGATCATTGATTATACTGAAGTAGATCCCGCTCGCCTCGCAAAGTCAATTGAGGCGGAAATAGCTCGATCCATATGAAACTAGGTGCGGGTCTTGCTGCGCGGCAAAAACCGCGTTCAGCAAATCCTGGAAATCAACCTGTTCATAAATCAAAGGAATGAAGATCCTGAAAAACTCCACGTTACTTTCCTGTCCGACTCGCCATCAGAACTGGCACTGTACAATTTGAATGTCCCGGCAGACCCCATATGATCTGGGGCAGGCAATGCCGTCGAATTTATAGTATATGATTAGAAGGTCTAGCTCTTTTGTCCCATCGGTTGTGGAGGACCAAATTTTCCAATAATTTTTTCGAGAGAAGGTTGCGCGTTTCGGCCACAACCAGAAACTGTAAAAACCGTGAATGCATTGGATGCTATAGCGAATCAGAGGTGATTATGAAGAAAAATACGATCAAAACCCGCACCGAAACGGACTCGTTTGGTCCCATCCAGGTACCGGCCGAAAAGTATTGGGGCGCACAGACCCAACGTTCCCTAGGGAATTTCAGGATCGGGGATGAACGCCTGCCACGGCCTCTAATCCGGGCTCTGGGGATCGTCAAGCGCTGCGCGGCGTTGACTAATATCACCATGAAAAGCCTCGAAGAAGATATCGGTACCGCCATCGCGGATGCAGCCCAAGAGGTGATCGACGGCAATCTGGACGAGAATTTTCCCCTGGTTATCTGGCAAACCGGCTCCGGCACGCAGTCCAATATGAACGCCAACGAGGTGATTTCCAACCTAGCCATCGAGCGTTTTGGGGGCACTTTGGGTTCCAAAACACCGGTCCATCCGAACGACCATGTCAACCGCAGCCAGTCGACAAACGATGCTTTTCCAACAGCCATGCACATCGCCACGGTCGAGCAGTTGCAGAATGTTCTCATCCCGGGCCTGGACCATTTGCACAAAGCACTTTTCGATAAATCCCGGGCATGGAAGGACATCATCAAGATCGGGCGGACCCATTTGCAGGATGCGACCCCGCTGACACTAGGCCAGGAATTCTCCGGTTACACCGCACAAGTAAAACTGGGGATCGAGCGGATCAACGACAGCCTGAAACGATTATACCCGCTCGCCCAGGGCGGCACAGCAGTGGGGACCGGTCTAAATTCCAAACCCGGTTTTGGGGAGCAATTTGCCGGGGAAGTGGCAAAATATACCAAGCTTCCTTTTACCTCGGCCCCTAATAAGTTCGAAGCGCTGGCAACCCACGACGCCATGGTGGAAATTTCCGGGGTGTTGAACACCATCGCTGTGAGCCTCAATAAAATCACCAATGATATCCGCCTGCTGGCTTCAGGTCCGCGCTGCGGGTTCGGAGAGCTGACTTTGCCAGAAAATGAGCCTGGCTCTTCCATTATGCCGGGTAAAGTGAATCCGACCCAATGCGAAGCCATGAGCATGGTGTGCGCTCAGGTGATGGGCAATCACACCACGGTCACGTTTGCCGGTGCGCAGGGGCTGCTGGAGCTAAACGTTTTCAAACCCGTGATCGCTTACAATGTGCTCCAGTCCATCCGCCTCCTCGGTGAGGCGGTCATAAGTCTTACAGATCACTGTATCGTGGGAATTGAACCAAATCTGGACCGGATTTCCGAGTTGATGGAAAAATCGCTTATGCTGATCACCGCCCTGACCCCTCACATCGGTTACGACAAGGCAGCCAGCATCGCGAAATTGGCCTTGAAGAATGGCAGCACCCTGCGTGAAGAAGCCATCACGAGTGGTTTTGTGACCGCAGAGGAATTCGAAAAATTTGTCCGCCCTGAACAGATGATTTATCCAAAATAAGACCTGGTAAAACCTTATGAATCACCCAAGATGGTCACGGATTCGAGATGCCGTAAGGCGTGGGGTCAATGATTTCTGGAATGCCGTCGCCGTCGGTATCAGTCCAACCAAAGATCACATAGGGAATCCAATCGGGTGCTGTCATTCCATCCGGGCCAATCACGCCCTGGAGGTAGGGCCAATTATCCATCATGCCGAAGAGGTGGCTAAGTTCATGGTTAAAATCCATCACCAGACCGCCTTCCACACTTCTGGCATCGGGTATGCTCGACCAGATATTGATGATACCGAATTTGTTTCCCGTAGCGCAGGCCTGCAAAGCCACGCCGCCTCCCGGCTCCAGAATGTCGGAAAAATATCGGCTCGCAAGAGAGGCATTGACATCCAGGTCGATCTGCATGAGGAAGTCATAAGCGGAGGGATCTTTACCGGTCAACGTGCGGATCTGACCTGCGGTTAGAAATTCGCCCTGCTCCGGCGGCGGTGATATATAAGCCGCGTCCGCTTCGACACGCATCAGGGGTGCGGAAAGTCCCTGGCTGGTGGCAAAGGCAACATAAAGTTCGTTCAGCCAACTCACCACTACCGGTACTTTCGCCAGGGTTTCATCACGGTTCGCCCCGATGTTGCCATAATCCACGAAAACGGTCAAAACGCGGAAAATCCCGGACGGGCGGCAATAAACCAGTTTATCTCCGCTCGCCCGGTGCGCCGGATCGGTGTAATCGCCGGTACTCCAAGCGTAATGAGTATCGTCAAAAAGGTCAATGTAGTAGCGCATCCCGCTATTGTAGGCGGAACCGATCCAGCGTGATAGGCTCGGCCTCTGGGGGTCATCAAACCGGTAGACCGAAGGTTTCGGGATGGAGACACCAAACTCCTGTAGGATCAACTCGGAAATGCGCTCCTGAGCCCCGGCCATATCCGGCGGAGGTGGAGTGAGCGTAAAGACCGGGACACCAGTAACCGTGATTTGAACGGTCGCTTGAGCGCTTTGCTTGTCATTATCCACCGCCGAGATAACCAGAATATATTCCCCGCCACCATTCATCGGGGACCAGGGAATTTCCCCCGTGAACGGCAGCGCGCCACTGGCATTCAAGGCTTGGAGAGTGTGTCCGCCGGCGTCATAGGTTGGAAATCCATTGGCAGTCATAGTCACGAAAGCCGGGGCTTTGCCGGTCACCTCCAACTGGACCTTCACCAGCGGACGACCGTTCGCATCGAGCATAGCAGCCAAAGAGCTGCCGTCGACCAGGTTAACGAATTGGACTTGCATGCCGCTGGTGAGGGTCGAGCTGCTTGTTGGAATCGAGCCGACGCTGGGTGCGCCACCAGTCCCGTCAGTCGGCGATGCAGCAGGGAGATTGCAGCCGGAAAGAATCAAAGCCAACACGAGCACCATGTTCAGGTTATAAGAAGATCGTTTTGGGAACAAGCTGCTATCCTCCTAAAAGGACGTTGACACAATAAGAATTCTTGAACAAGGTCCAACTGCAAAATAAAACTGGTTGGACTGGCTCCCATGCCCGTCTTCGACGGGGTGGGAGCCGCCTCTATATGGTTTTGTAAGACTTCTTCATTATTTCCATTAATCTTTAGCCACTTTATCTGTAATTTCCAATGCCTTATCCAGTATAGCAAAGCCATCCTTCAACTGCTGCTCGGTGATGATCAACGGCGGGATGACCAACGCTGTGTGCCAGTGGGTGTACAGGTATAGACCATGTTCGGAACAATATTTGCGAAAGGCAACCATCCCGGGGCTGGAACCGTTCCAGGGAGCCAGCGGTTCCTTCGTCTTGCGGTCCTTCACCAGTTCAAGGATGCCGAATAATCCGATATTGCGGGCATCCCCCACGGAAGGATGGGTCTCACCCAGGTCGGCCAATAGTTTGTGCAGCACCGGGCCCATTTCGGCGGCGTGTTCAACAATCCTGTCATCTTTCAGCACCTGGATGTTGGCCACTGCAGCAGCCATTGAGACCGGGTGCGAGGTGTAGGTCAGCCCGCTTTCGAAGGTGCGCTCGTCGAATGCAGCCGCTATTTCGGGTTTCATCGCAACCGCGCCGAGCGGAGCATAGGCGGAGGTGAGGCCCTTCGCCATAGTAATGATATCAGGGACGACACCCCAGTGGTCCACAGCAAACCATTTCCCAGTGCGCCCGAACCCACTCATCACCTCGTCAGCGATCATGACGATCCCATACCGGTCACACAAAGCCCGGACGCCCTGCATATATCCCTCCGGTGGAATGATGATACCGTTTGTTCCGGTGACAGACTCAATCAACACTGCCGCTATCGTCTCCGGACCTTCGTATCGGATGACCTCTTCGAGGTTATTCAGATAATCCTGACAGAACTCCTTTTCCGAGATATCGGGGTTGGTGCGGTGGAAGGTGGAGCGATAACGGTATGGGTCGAGGAAGTGGACAACACCCGGCATCAGACCCGGTTCCCAGGCTACCCGGCGCGGGTCCCCGGTGACAGCCATCGCCCCGGCGGTCGCGCCGTGGTAGGAACGGTAGCGGGCGAGAATCTTGAATCGGCCGGTATAACCGCGGGCTAGTTTTACGGCGTTCTCATTGGCGTCCGCCCCACCAAGGGTGAAGAGAACTTTGGTCAACGCGCCGCCGGGGGTCACATCCGCCACCATCTTGCTGGCGAGCGCCCGGACCCTGGTCGCCATTCCAGGCGCGGCGTAGGGCAGTTCACGCACCTGGGTCACCATCGCCTCAATCACGCGCTTGTCACCGTGTCCGATATTGACGCACATGGTCATCGAGTTAAAGTCCAGATAGCGGTTACCCTCTATGTCCCAGAAATAGACTCCTTCGGCGCGCTTGACCGGGATGGGATTGACTTTTGCCTGGGCCGACCAGGTCCAGAAAACGTGCTCTTTCGAGAGGGATAGGATTTCGTCGTCAGGCAGGTCAAACATGGGAACCTCGCAGAATGGCAATTAATATTCAGGCAAATTATTACCCAGCCTATTATAAGGGAGTTTATTGCTTCAAGGGTTGAAGAGTCTGAGGAATCCCAGTGATTATGGAAAGATGGTGTATGGGTCGTTCGATCAAAATGCAGGTCTTTACGCCGGTCGAATGGATTCGTCGCCGTGTTATACTCGGCCTTGCTGTAGCGCCAAAGGAGAACCCATGTCTAAATCTCAACTCTTCGAGAATAAAGTTGCGCTGGTCACCGGTTCGGGGCGGGGTATCGGGCGCGCCATCGCGTTACACTTTGCCCGCAATGGGGCGGATGTGGTGGTCAATTTTTTCCGCAACCGCGCTCCGGCTGAAGAAACCGCCCACGAGATCGAGGCGCTTGGCCGCCGGGTCCTGCTCGTAAAAGCGGACATGGGCGAACTGGACGACCTGAAGCGCCTCTTCGACGAAATAGAGCTGACCTTCGGCGGACTCGACATCTTCATCCATAATGCCGCCTCGGGGTATAACCGCCCGGTATTGGAGCAAAAACCCAAAGGCTGGGATTGGACGATGAACATCAACGCCCGGTCGCTGTTGTTCGCGGCCCAACGGGCCGTCCCATTGATGGAAAAGCGCGGCGGTGGGAGAATCGTCAGCATCTCCAGCCCGGGATCGAACCGGGTCCTGCCGGATTATGTGGTCGTTGGAGCCAGCAAAGCCGCCATCGAAAGTCTCACCCGCTACCTGGCGGTGGAACTTGCGCAGAAGAATATTATCGTCAATGCGGTCTCGCCGGGCATCGTCGAGACGGATGCCCTGAAACACTTCAATACTTTGGCGGATGGAGGCATCATCCAAAAAGCCATCACCGCCACACCTGCCGGCCGGCTGGTCACGCCAGAGGATGTGGCGGAAGTGGTAGCCTTTCTATGCACACCTGCCGCCAGCATGATCCGTGGACAGGTCATCGTTGTAGATGGGGGTTTTACTCTCCCGGCAAATTAATTTAGATTTAATTTATCTAAATTATAATAATTGGTATAAGGAGAGGTTTGTCCTTCACCAATGCCCATGGAGAGTTCATATGAAAACAAAGTTATCCTTTATCCTGCTGACTGGGATGCTTCTATCCGCTTGTGGACAAAATGCCAGCCCCACCTCTGCCGGGAGTTTACCTTCCACCCAATCAGGCGAAGTAAAGGTTACCATTGCCAACTTCTCGTTCGATCCAGCTTCGTTGACCATAACAACCGGCACAACCGTAACCTGGACCAACAATGACACTGCCCCACACAATATCGCTGGTGATGATGGCACGTTGGGATCCAACAGTCTTGCCAAAGGAGAAGCATTTTCCTTTGCATTTACCAAACCTGGGACATTCTCATATCATTGCGGTGTCCACCCGTCCATGAAAGCCTCAATAACCGTCGTTGCCCCATAATTCCTTTTCACTCCTGTAATTCCCAGAGAACGGTTGTGGGCAAATGACAGGGAAAATTGAAAGATGTGGGGTGCTCAATAGACCTGATATTTCGCGTCAGCGCTCAGATTCCCAAGACCCCAGAGAATCCACCGCCAGGCAACTTGCTTTTGTGTTAGAATAGGCGAACTTGCAGCAGGATTTGTGTGTGGATTGACCGCCAGACCTGTGAGGTTGGCGGCTTTTTCAAAGCCGACTGCCCAATTCAGAAGGAGACGAGATAAGGATGGAAACGAAAATCTATGTAGGCAACCTGTCTTACGACACAAAAGAAGATGATCTGCGTGAACTTTTCGCTCAGGCAGGGACGGTTGCTTCGGTGGCTCTGATCAAAGATCGCGACACAGGCCAATCCAAAGGCTTCGCGTTCATAGAAATGAGCAATCAGAGTGAGGCTGAAAAGGCCATCCAGATGTTCAACGACTTCACCATGGCAAATCGTCCGTTGAAGGTTAACCTGGCCCGTCCGAAGGAAGAACGCAGCTTCGGTGGCGGTGGATACGGTGACAAACGGGGCGGCCCGGGTGGCGGTTATGGGCGTGGCGGACCTGGGGGCGGAAAGAGTCGCCGCGGACCCGGCACTGGCGGTGGCCAACGCAGATATTAGAAAAGCAAACTCCCACAGGGTAATCCTGCGGGAGTTTTTGATTTCACCTCTGTCACTATCATTTCCACTACTTCCACAAACGGTCCAATCTATCGACTTTTCGTCGGCCGATTCAAGAGTTCACAATTTAATTTCAAACGAGTTTAATTTATTTTATTGTTAACACCCGCTAACCTGCTCGAACTACATGGCAATATATTCTCGCAAGTTATGCCCCACTGCATATGCGGCGGCCTCGGCGCGGTTATTAACACTCAGTTTGGAGAGGATGCTGCTGACGTAGTTGCGCACCGTCCCTTCACCGAGGAAGAGAGCTTTGGCAATCTCACGATTGGTCTTGCCTTCCGAGACGAGTAATAGGACATGTTTCTCCTGCTGACTGAGATGGGCGAAAGCAGAGGCTTCCTCTTCTTTCACTGCCCGGCGCACTTCCTGGAAGACTCGCTGAGTCACCGTCGGGTCGAGCATGGCTTCACCACGGCCTACCGCTTCGAGCGCTCGGACCAGGTCCTCGCCGCCAATTTGCTTCAGAATATATCCCGAGGCGCCAGCACGAATGGCCGAAAAAAGCATCTCGTCTTCGGCATAGGAGGTTAACATAATAACCTTGATCTCCGGAAAACGCCCGGTAATTTCCTCGCAGGCTTCGATACCGGAAGTGCCCGGCAAGCGAATATCCATCACCACCACGTCCGGGTGTGCGGTATTCACAATTTCCATTGCCTCGCGCGCCGAAGAGGCCTCTCCAACCACGTCAAACTGCGGATGGCGCTCCAGGAGCGATTTCAACCCCAATCGAACAACTTCGTGATCATCCACCAGTAAGATTCGCTGTTTTACCATGGGTAAACTTCCTCCGGCAAGAGTATATTCGAGAGTGGATTGTCTGACAAGGATACAAAATGGATAATCCCGCCATGCCGGTCGCATGGATTTCCGCTTAATACTTTATTGCGCTAAACCGGTTGAGTTTGTCCCAGCGATGAGTGGCAATAATCTGTCGGACAGTGCCGGTCTGACCACGCACTACCAGACTGTCAGTGCGTGCTCCCGAACCAAAATATTTCACGCCATCAAGAAATTCGCCGTCGGTAATCCCGGTGGCAGCAAAGAAAACATCATCCGTCGAGACTAAATCGTTCATGGTCAGCACTTTCTCAAAATCGTAACCCATCTCGCGTCCGCGGCGAAGTTCGTCATCGTTGCGAGCATAGAGTTTTCCCTGGATCTCGCCTCCCATGGCGCGCAGAGCACAAGCGGAGAGAACCCCCTCCGGCGTGCCGCCAACTCCCAACAGGGCATCGATTCCGGAATCAGGCCAGGAAGTCAATAACGCACCAGCCACATCCCCATCCGGGATAAGGTGGATGCGCGCTCCGGCGCGGCGCACTTCGGCAACCAACTGCACATGGCGCGGGCGGTGCAGAATGACCACCGTCACGTCTTCCACAGATTTGCCCCCTTCTTTAGCAATCGCACAAAGGTTGTCTTTCACAGGAGCATTAATATCCACTTTGCCTTTGGCTTGCGGTCCAACGGCAATCTTATCCATATAAAGGAATGGGCCGGGGTCAAACATCGTCCCGCGCGGAGCCAGGGCTACGATCGAGAGGGCGCTCCAGGTCCCATTTGCCAGCGGGCGTGTGCCGTCGATTGGATCCACAGCGATGTCCATCTCGGCTCCGATGCCGTTGCCTACATGTTCACCATTGAACAACATCGGAGCATGATCTTTCTCCCCTTCGCCAATAACGATGACAGCGTTCATGGAGATGGTATTTAATATTAGCCGCATGGCTTCCACGGCGGCATGATCGGCTGCATTTTTATCTCCGCGCCCCATATAGCGACCGGCAGATAGCGCGGCGGCCTCGGTCACGCGCACTAATTCGAGGGCCATATTGCGGGTCGGTTCAGTGGTCATTTCGTGGCTCAATGATAATTTTTCAATGTAAGAACCAAACGATAAGGAGATAACCCAACGCACCCGCCCACAGCCAGGAATCGATGCGGTCCAAGACACCGCCATGCCCTGGGATGAGATTACTCGAATCTTTAACTCCCGCCTGTCGTTTGAACATGGACTCACCCAGATCGCCAAGGGGGGTCAGGATGGAAAGAGCAGCCCCCAACCCAGCCCCCTGCCACCAGGTCACTTGAGGACCTCCGAGGTTGTGCCATAAAACGGCCAGTCCTGCCGAGGCAATCGTCCCGAAGACGACGCCGCCCCAATAGCCTTCCCATGTTTTTTTCGGGCTAAGCCGCGGTGTGAGCTGGTGTTTGCCAAAACGGCTGCCGATAAAATAAGCCGCTGTATCTGCAAACCAGACGGCCGGAAAAACGAGCGCCAGCCACCAGAGCCCATCCGGCATATTGCGGAGGTCAATAAGGTAGGCCCCAATCCAACCCAGGTAGATGATCCCGGCGACAGTGATTGCAAAGTCAGTGGCAGCTAGGTCGCGACCTTTCTCGTAATCCAGGAGATGCCAGGTCATGGCTGTGAGTATAAGAAGGGTCAAAGCAGCAGGTTCCAGGTCCGGGAAATATCCCCTGAGGGCGGCAAGCAACACAACACCTCCCACCAATAGCGGCCCAGAGGCTTTGTAGCCAGCGGTATGGAATATCTTTCCATATTCCCATGTCGCAATCCCCAATAGAAGCGTGATTAAGGCAAAATAATATAGCCCCCCCACAATCATGGCCGGAATGCCAATCACCGCCAGGGCAAGTGCAGCAAGTGTGCGTTTAACCAACATGAATATATTATTCCAATATCGTTTGAGATAAACCGCCGTAACGGCGATCACGTTTGGCGAATATGTCCAATGCTTTTCGGAACTCTTCTCTATCAAAATCGGGCCAGAAGATCGACGTCACAAACCATTCAGAATAAGCCCCCTGCCAGATCAGAAAATTCGAGACACGCAATTCGCCCGATGTCCGGATGATAAGGTCCGGGTCCGGAACACCTGCAGTGAACATGTAACGGCTGATCAAATCGGAGTTCACCTCTTCGGGTTTGACGTCATCATTGATAATGCGCTGGATGGCACAAACAATTTCGTCGCGCCCGCCATAGTTAAAGGCAACATTCAAAACCAGGCGGTTGTTGTATTTGGTCAGCTCGATGGCTTCCAGAACTTTTTCCTGAAGTTTCGGATCCAGCCGTTCCAATCGTCCGATGTGACGTAACTGCACCCCCTCCTTGTTCAATTCGGCAAGTTCCCTATCAATCACATCCTCGAGAATGTGCATAAGGCCGTCGACCTCTTCGCGCGGACGGCCCCAGTTCTCAGTGGAAAACGCGTAGATGGTTAGATATTTAACCCCGAACTCAGTACAGGCAGTAATGATACGGCGCAAATTCTCGGTACCAGCTCGGTGGCCTGCCAATCGGGGAAGACCGCGCGAAATCGCCCAGCGCCCATTCCCGTCCATGATAATTGCAACGTGAGTGGGGATTTGTGACCTAGAGACTTTGGTTTTTTTTGCCATAAACGTTGTAGCAACGATTTAGAAAGTCACTACACCTCCAAGATCTCCTGTTCTTTATGCTGGCCGTGTTTATTGATCTCTTCGACATGATGATCAGTTATCTTTTGAAGGTCATCTTCGCCGCGCACCAAATCATCTTCGGAGATAAGTTTCTCCTTTTCGAAATCGCGCATATCATTGTGTAGATCACGCCGAACGTTACGAACCGCGATTCTACATTCTTCCAGCCGACCATGGACAACCTTTACCAGTTCGCGACGACGTTCTTCAGTAGGAGCGGGCAGGTTCAGACGGATTTGTTTTCCATCGTTGTTGGGAGTAAGACCAAGGTCCGAAGCAAGGATCGCCCGTTCGATACCCTTCAACGAGGACGGGTCAAAGGGCTTGATGAGCAGGCTGCGCGGCTCAGGCACGGATATTGACGCCAGTTGCACCAGCGGCGTGGGTGTGCCGTAGTATTCAATAGGTAGCTTTTCAACCAATGCAGGGGTGGCGCGGCCGGTGCGAATACCAGCCAGATCATCATCCAGATTCTGGATTGCGGACTGCATCCGCATATCAGCTTCTTTAAGGATGTCTTTAATCACGACGGCCTCCTAGGATCAACATATTTGCCTTCCATAAGGATACCTTAAAACCGTAAAAAACGCCAATAAAAACAGGGGCTTTGGGAACTCCCACGGATGGGAGAAAGAAAACAGGGTCGCCGGTAATTATCACGGGGCGACCCTGTCAAAATGTATCTGGTGACTCTCAAAACCGATGCTCTAAGCAGTGACCAGCGTGCCTACTTGTTCTCCGCGCAAGGCGCGTTCAAGTGCGGAAGGATCCCATAAGTTGATAACCAGGATGGGCAGGTTGTTGTCCATGCACAGAGAGATGGCGGTGCTGTCCATCACCTGCAGGCGGCGGTTGAGCAAGTCAATGTAGCTGAGATTATCGAACTTCCTGGCGCCTGGATTCTTTAGAGGGTCGGAATCGTAGACTCCATCAACTTTAGTCGCCTTAATCAACACGCCTGCGCCAATCTCAACCGCCCGCAAAGCCGCGGCGGTATCGGTGGAAAAGTACGGGTTCCCGATCCCTGCACCGAAGACAACAACGCGTCCCTTTTCCAGATGGCGGATGGCACGCCTCCGAATATACGGTTCGGCCACCGCCCGCATTTCAATCGCCGATTGGACTCGAGTGAAGACGCCTGTCCTTTCCAGGGCATCCATCAAAGCCATTGCGTTCATCACCGTAGCCAACATCCCCATATAATCGGCAGTGGCACGGTCCATACCCCGGTCGAGGCCCTGTTTGCCACGCCAAAGGTTGCCCGCTCCGATAACGATCGCGACTTCCACATCCATCATGCGGACGGCTTTGACCCGCTCGGCAATCGCCTCGGCCTGCTCCGGGTCAATCCCAAAGCCATTCGGATCAGCGAGTGATTCGCCGCTTAGCTTGAGCAAAATACGTTTGAACTTGAGATTTTCCATGACTTCTCCTCTCCAAATCTACTAATAAAAAGGCCAACCGCATGGTTGGCCTCGAAAATTACTCCTTCACTTCACCCAATTCCCACCGAGTAAAGCGCCGGATGACGATGTTCTCTCCGAGCGCGGCAATCTGCTCAAGCATTAGCTTCCCTACAGTAACTTTATCGTCGCGGATATAAGTCTGGCGCATCAACACCACCTCATCCTTGAATTTCTCAAGGCGACCCTGGGCAATCTTCTCTAACATAGCTTCGGGTTTGCCTTCTTCAAGAGCGCGCCCCTTGGCAATCCCAACTTCATGCTCGAGCACATCTGCAGGAATATCTTCCTCTTTTATGTACTTCGGTGCTGCCGCAGCTACTTGGAGAGCCACCTCATGAGCAAATTTGCGGAATTGCTCCGCGCGTGCCACAAAGTCGGTCTCGCAGTTGACTTCCACCATCACGCCCACGCGGCCATTGCCATGCGAATAAAGTTCCACTATACCATTCGAAGCCTGGCGGTCAGCTCGCTTGGCAGCAGTAGCCATGCCTTTTTCTCTAAGGAAATCCACTGCCTTCTGATAATCACCATTAGAAGATTCCAAGGCTTTGCGGCAGTCAAGCACACCAGCTTTGGTGGCATCGCGCAGTTCTTTGACCATTCCAGTTGTAATTTCCATGCCAGTTCCTCGATATTATTCTTTCTCTTCTTTTTTGGTATCATCGGGTACTACAGTTTCTTCCGTTTCAGTTACTTCCACCACAACTTCTTCCACCAAGGCTTCTTCCAGCGCGGGCACTGGTGTAAGCTTGGCCAAAGTGGATTCTCCCAACAATTCATCGTCCTTGAGTTCTTCTTCTAAATCTATTGAATGAGCTGGACGCTTGAGCGAGTCTGTAGTAGCGTCAGCAAACCGGGATTCAGCCGCTTCCGCTTCAAGTTCCTCATCCTTACGTAACGCCTTGCCTTCTTCAACCGCATCAGCCATTTTGGCCACCAGCAGTTTAATGGCACGAATCGCGTCGTCATTGGATGGAATAACATAGTCCACACTGGTGGGGTCGCAGTTCGTGTCCACCAGTGCAATCACGGGGATACTCAACAGGTTGGCTTCGTGGACAGCCGCATACTCGCGGCTCACATCCACTACAACGACCAGGTTAGGCACGCGTACCATGTTGCGGACACCTGAGAGATGGATATTCAGGCGGGTGATCTCACGCTGAATCAGCAGTGCTTCTTTCTTGGTCAGCTTTTCTATGTCGCCAGTTGCAAACAACTTCTCCATGCGCTCCAGTTCCACAATACGCTGATGCATCGTGGACCAGTTGGTCAACATCCCGCCCAGCCACCGCTCAGAGACATAGGGCATCCCACAACGGACAGCCTCATCATGTACCGTCTCCTGCGCCTGGCGTTTTGTGCCAACAAACATTACCACACCACCGGTCGCGACGACATCGCGGACTGCATTGAAAGCATTGGTAATCGCCTTCACTGTTTGCTGCAAGTCAATGATATGAATACCATTGCGCTCAGTGAAGATATACGGCTTCATCCGGGGATTCCACTTATTGGTCCGATGACCAAAATGGACGCCGCTTTCCAGCAGCGCTTTCATAGAAACTACAGCCATATTTCTCCTTCTAACCAGATCCTACACCTGAAGGACCTTAAGGTTTAGCGGGGATAATTTACCCGCTCAGGGACGCTTATTGCCCGTCCCAGGCAGAATGTGCATCCAAATCCGGAAGCGGCGGTAGTATACCACAAATCCCGGCAGGACTAAGTAAATTAGTTCCATGGATATCATTCCCTTTCCCGCGATAATTGAATGCCAGTCCGGAGAACTCATTCTCAAACGAGAGATAAGTATACTCACCTATACCGAAAACTGCTGGAACGCATATTAGCTCCATGGATTGTATTCCTCTGCCTCCGGATTCCCGCTACAAGTTCGGTACTCAGTACTCAAAGCGGCGGAATCCTCGATTGTCAGGTAATGGTTTGGTCTCTTTTCCAACCCTCAGTCGCAGGATGGAACGGTTGAGTAATATGGTGCTATACTTTTAATAAATTGGAGATCGATATGAATTTCATTAAAAAACTATTCTCACCTTCCCACCCCACCGGAACGATATATCCATTTTCCGTCAAATGCAAGCGCTGTGGTGAAACCATCGTGGGGCAGGTCAATATCTATAACGAACCCAGCCTGGAACTGGACGAGAAAAGCACGCCCTTTTACACCTGCCGAAAGGTGCTAATCGGCAACGGGCGCTGTTTCCAGCAGATTGAAGTGATCTTCAAATTCGATGAGGACCGCGTCATTCTCGACCGGAAAATCAGAGATGGAGAGTTCGTTGAAGGCTGATCATATCTCCTTGGCTTTACTTCTTTACAACAATATGAAAACATCCCGGCAAAAACTTGTCGGGATGGGCAATTATGGAGTAACAGGTATCGACTCATGCGTACAACTGCTGTCGGATCTGCACCACTTGTCGGCGCACCTTGTCATCGCGTTCAAGCAGGTCGGCCACTTTCTCACAGGCATACATGACCGTAGTATGGTCGCGGCCGCCCAAAGCCAGTCCAATTTGCGGCAGGGAGAGATTAGTCTCACGCATCAGGTACATGGCGATCTGGCGTGGCAAGGCAACATCGCGCGACCGGTCGGGGCTAAGCAGACGGTCTACAGATAAATTGAAAGTCTTGGCGACCATATCCACCACCGCAGCGGGTTTCACATCGCTGCGCTGGGGAAGGAGTTCGGCCAGTGCCACGTGGGCCAGTTGAGGGGTCAAGGGTAAGCCACTCAGGTCGGCAAAAGCCACAATGCGATTGAGAGCTCCCTCCAGTTCGCGGATATTGGATTGCACCCGGCGGGCGATCAATTCCAAGATCTCGTCGGGCACAACATGTCCCAAGCGTTCGGCTTTCGAGCGCAGGATTGCCAGGCGGGTTTCCAAGTCCGGCAGTTGGATATCAGCGGTCAGACCCCATTCGAAGCGCGAACGCAAACGTTCTTCCAGCGTCACCAATGACTTGGGTGGGCGGTCTGAGGAAACAATGATCTGCTTGTTTTGTCCATGCAGAGTATTGAATGTGTGGAAGAATTCTTCCTGAGTGGATTCCTTCCCGGCAATGAATTGGATATCATCCACCAAAAGCATGTCCTCTGAGCGGTATTTATTCCGGAAGGCCTGGGTGGTATGCGACCGGATGGCATTAATCATATCGTTGGTAAATTCTTCGGAAGAAACGTAGAGAACACGCAGACCGTGCTCCTGGCAATAATTCCCGATGGCATGTAATAAATGGGTCTTTCCCAAACCAACGCCCCCATACAGAAAAAGGGGGTTGTAAGCCTTGGCCGGGTTTTCAGCTACGGCCTGTGAGGCGGCATGCGCTAGCCGGTTATTTGAACCGACGATAAAATTGTCAAAGGTATAGCGGGGATTTAGGGTTAGGCTGCGCGGACCCTGCACCATGTTCAATGGAACACCGGGAATCTCTTCCATCGCAGCCGGTTCGGATATCGTTTCGGCATTCCCGTTGGCATTGATAACGAAGGCCACATCTACATTACGGTTCATGATCCCCATCAACAGGCGTGTGACTGTGCTGGAAAGACGGTTTTCAAGCCAATCGCGGGCGTAGGCGTTGCGCACGCCAATCGTAAACAACCCATCATCATATGAAAAGATTTGGGTATCACGCACCCAAGTATCATAAGATGCTTTTGGCATCTCCATTTGGAGTTGCCCCAATGCTGACTGCCAGGCTTTCTCGGCATCCATCTCTTCCTCCAAAAATGCTGCTACTATGCGTTTTGGTATGAGAATAGAAACCCTCTGCTCTTGCAGGGGGGAAGCTATCAGACTATTCAGTTCATACCAACTTAATTCTCAGGGGGAGGACAGTGTCCGCTATCCTTCACGAGTACATTCTAGCAGAAAATGCGGATTTGTTCCATACGCCAAACCTACGCTATCTTAAAAACTTTCAAATTTTTAAGGTGTCTCCAACCTTAACGCAACTTTATCGAAAATCCGTTATTCGGCTGGAAATCTGCAAACCCTGCTCCCCCACAGCCGCCGGAGGAAGCTCGCTAGTCGCCATATCTTGGGTTTCGCCAGGAGCACTTACAGGGCTGCTGGAAAACTTCTGCCCAACCGAAATAATCTAGTTTGAAAATCAAGCCGGGAATGTGAAACGTGAAACGCACAATCCAGCGTTTCGTTGGATAATAAATGATGATTCAGGACTTTGCCTGTGCCGGTAGGCGCGGCACCCACGCGAGAATAGATGTTCCTTCACCAGAGGCGGAAGTAATATCCACGTCGCCACCCACGTTCTGGACACGCGTCTGCATATTGGCCAACCCGTGGCCGACAGTCTTGCTGGTTATATCAATTTCAAAGCCTTGGCCATCATCCGAAACTTCCAAAAGTATGCGGTCGGAAGTTGCCCACACATCTATGGTTACCTTGGAGGCTTTGGCATGTTTGGCGATATTTGCCAGGGCTTCCTGGCAGATGTGGAAAAGGGACATGGCATGCATCTGCGGAAGGTCAGAAAAAGGTTCTTTTGGACCAGCCAGGCTGACCTCCACTTTGGTGTTCTGGCGGAACTCAGAGACCAGTCGTCCAAGACCCTCGATAAGGCTCTCACCCTGCAACTGTCTCGGGCGCAGGTCGAGGATGTAGCTGCGAATATCGCGGATGGTATGGTTCAGGTCTTCCATCGCCTTCTGCAGGCGGTCCTCGGCAAACTTTGGATTCTCACGTAATAACAAGCGCGCGTTCTCCAGCGCCAGACCAACACCGTAGATGGATTGGATGGTTCCATCATGCAAGTCCATGCCGATGCGATCGCGCTCTTCCAACACCGCCATACGGCGGACATTGGAATGCAGACGGGCATTCTCGATTGCTGTTCCAGCCCCGGCAGACACCGAAACAAGCAATTGGAGTTCGCTCTTGGAAATTGCCTTGCGGCTACGGGTGGCGATGGTCAACACGCCGACCACTTCGCCACGTGCCGTCAGGGGTATACAAGCGATCTGTTTGAATCCAGCTTCCACCACCGCCTGGCGAGTGCCTTGGGTATCCCTGTCGAGATGATTACTGAAGACCGGTTGGAGTGTTTGCGCAGCCTGTCCGACCATTCCCTCGCCAATCTTGAACCGATTCCGAGTCCAGAAGGCTTCGGCAGCCTCGCCACGGTGCAGTACCAGGCGCAGAGTTTCACCATCTTCTTCTTTCAGGAATATTTCGCCGGCCTCCACCTTGAAATGAGCCATCAGCAAGGCAAGTGTTTTATTCAGGATTTCTTCGAGTTCCAGCGAGGATGCCAGCGCTGTCCCTATCTGGTTGAGCAGAGCCAGTTGGTCATTGCGACGGGTGAGGGTCGCCTCACGTTCCTGCAATTGCTCATAAAGACGGGCATTTTCAATGGCGGCGCCCGCATAAGATGCCAGGATTTCAATTATCTTTTCGTCATCAGGGTTGAATTCGGAATCGCCAATTTTTTCGGTCAAGTAAATCTGGCCCAACTGTCTTCCCCCGATACGAATGGGGACACCCAACAGTGTGTGCATTTCGGCGTGACCGGGCGGGAAGCCGACCGAGCGCGGGTCGTTTTCGATCTCCGGGATGCGGATGTTACCGCTATCGCCGTGCATCAGTGCGCCAATCAGACCCAGCCCACGCGGCGAGTGAGGTATCTGCTTGATTTCTTCGGCTGTCATGCCCACGGTGATGAATTGCTTGAGTTTCCCTTCATCGTCCAACACACCCAGCGCGGCGTACTTTGCGCCGGCCTGCTCGCAAGCCAGCGAGGCAATACGCTCCAATAAAGTTTCGAGCGAGACATCTTTAACAAGTTCAAGACTCGCCCGGTGTAACGCTATCAGTCTGTCCTGCAGTTCTTCACGCGTCAGGAGCATTCGGATACCTCAATACAGATAATTTTACTCTACATATCCGCTTTATGACAAGTTTGATAGATTTTGCCAGCCCTGCCTGATAAAATGGATACATGACCTCATCCAGAATTGCTGGGTTTTACAATCTGCCGCTGGGCGAACGGCTGGATAAACTGGCTGAATCTGCCGGATTTAGTTCCGACAAACTGGCCGCGTTCCAGACCTCAGGCCTGTCTGCGGACCAGGCTGATCACATGGTCGAGAATGCTGTCGGGACCTTCGGCCTGCCGCTCGGTATCGGGTTGAACTTCGTCGTCAATGGGCGCGAGGTGCTCGTACCGATGGCGATTGAGGAGCCTTCAGTGGTGGCCGGAGCCTCGTTCATGGCCAAACTGGCACGCGCCGGAGGCGGGTTTACGGTCATCACTTCCGCGCCGGAAATGATCGGTCAGATACAGGTGCTGGGGGTCAAAGATCTGATGGCAGCCAGCATGGAACTGTATGAACATAAGGCCGAACTACTAGCCGAGGCCGACTCGATTGATCCGGTACTTAAGAAATTCGGTGGCGGGGCACGCGATCTGGAAATCCGAATCATCGAGGATTCTCCGATCGGGCCGTTCCTGGTGGTACATCTGATATATGACGTGCAGGACGCTATGGGAGCCAACGCCGTCAACACCGCCTGCGAAAAACTGGCCGCGCATATCGAGAAAATCACCGGCGGACGTGTCCACCTGCGCATCCTGTCCAACCTGGCGGACCGGCGGCTGGCAAAAGCGAGTTGCACTATCCTGCTCAAGGAACTAGCTTTCTCGAATGCAGACGGCCGCACCTTCACCGGCGAACAGGTGCGAGACGGGATCATCGAGGCCTGGGCCTTCGCCGCTGCCGACCCGTACCGCGCTGCAACGCACAACAAGGGCATCATGAACGGTGTGGATGCCGTGGTCATCGCCACCGGCAACGACTGGCGCGCGATTGAAGCCGGGGCGCACGCCTACGCCGCACGTGATGGTCGCTACACCAGTCTCAGCACTTGGAGCAAGGATGCATATGGGAACCTGTCCGGTGAACTAGAAATGCCGATGGCGGTTGGCATCGTGGGTGGAGCGACCAAAGTCCACCCGGTGGCCAAAGCTGCGTTAATATTGATGGGCGTCAAAACCGCCGCCGAACTGGCCGGGATCATCGCTTCTGTTGGGCTGGCGCAAAACTTGGCTGCCCTGCGCGCCTTGGCAACCGAGGGAATCCAACGCGGCCATATGTCCTTGCATGCCCGCCAAGTGGCGACTGCCGCGGGGGCAATGGGCGATCAGATCGAGAAGGTCGCCGCGCAGATGGTAGCGGAGAAGATGGTGAGGATTGATAGAGCTGAAGAAATCCTCGAATTATGGAGAAAGCAACAATAAAAAATGCTGCAGTCCCTTTCACAGATGAAGGATTGAATAAAGTTTATCCGATTGCCGAATTGCTGGAAGGTTGGTATTTCATATATTACGATATTTCAAATGTTATCAATCGCGTAGCAGGCATCAATTGATTGGGAAATACCGTCTATCGAACTTTTACAGGTCTTGAATTCGATGCTCCATAACAAGCATGCGTGAATTACGCACGAGAAATCGAAAAGCAATTATCGGAACGATAGATTTTATGGATGGGTCTATATATCCGTCCAGGGTCAATACGCTAGTAGGCCTTACAGGAGTACTCATGACCGAAAACAACACTCTCTTGAAACCCTCCCGCCCGGTCGGCATCGTCGGCTACGGAGCCTACGTGCCACGTTACCGCTTACCTGCCAAGGAAGTCGCCCGTGTTTGGGTTGGCGGGCGGGCTACCGGTCTGCCCATTAAGGAAAAAGCCGTTCCCGGGCAGGATGAAGACGTGGTCACCATGTCGCTCGAAGCGGTGCGCAACGCACTGAAACGCGCCGGGATCGACCCGGCCGAGATCCGCGCTGTTTGGATCGGGTCCGAATCGCACCCCTATGCCGTCAAACCCACCTCGACCATTGTTGCTGAAGCAATCGGTGCCGCGCCCCACGTCCAAGCGGCGGACATGGAGTTTGCCTGCAAAGCCGGGACGGAGGCAATGGTCATGGCAATGGGACTGGTCGGGTCGGGGATGGCACGCTACGCCGTGGCCGCCGGTCTCGACACCGCCCAAGGCAAGCCCGGCGATGCGTTGGAATACACCGCCGCAGCGGGCGGGGCGGCTTTTGTTATTGGCCCGGCTGAGGAAAGCCTGGCAACTATCAACGCTTCCTTCTCCTATGTGACCGATACGCCCGACTTCTGGCGACGCGAGTACCAGCACTACCCCGAGCACGGCAATCGTTTCACCGGCGAACCGGCCTACTTCAAGCACAGTACCGCCGCCGGGAAAATCATAATGGAGGCACTTGGGACCAAGTCCTCAGACTACACCTGGGCCATCTTCCATCAGCCGAATGCCAAGTTCCCGCAGCGTGCTGCTTCCCTGCTCGGATTCACTCCGGAGCAAATCAGACCCGGACTCCTGTCGCCGGTCATCGGCAACACCTATGCCGGGGCAGCCATCATCGGTCTGACCGCCACACTGGACGTGGCCCAGCCCGGCGACCGCATCCTGTTGGTCTCGTTCGGTTCTGGCGCAGGGTCGGATGCGTTGGATATCACCGTCACCGATAAACTACCCGAGCGGCGCAACAAGGCTCTCAAAACGCACGACTACATCGCCCGCCGCACCGAGATTGATTACGCCATTTATGCCCGTTTGCGCGGCAAGATTGCAATGAAGTGATTATGACTGATATCATCGTAGCTGGAATTGGACAAACCTCCGTCGGTGAACACTGGGACGAGTCTCTGCGCTCGCTGGCAGTGCAAGCCATTCAAGCCGCCATAAAGAATTCGGGCGGACTGCAACCGCAGGCTCTCTACGTCGGTAATATGCTGGGCGCCATCCTGTCCCGCCAGACGCACCTGGGTGCCCTGCTGGCCGATTACGGCGGTCTGACCGGCATCGAAGCCGAAACGGTCGAAGCCGGAGGCGCTTCCGGCGGTGCAGCTTTGAGACAGGGCTATCTGGCAGTCGCCAGTGGGCTGGTGGATGTGGCTCTGGTTGTGGGTGTGGAGAAATTCACCGACGTTATCGGACCGGACCTGGAGGCTGCCCTCGCCACCCTGACCGACGCGGACTTCGAATCTGTCCACGGGCTGACTCTCACCGCCCAGGCAGCTCTGCTCGCCGGCCGTTACTTGCACGAGAACCATGTCCCGACGGACGGGTTGGCAGGCTTTGCTCTGACCGCCCACTCCAACGGCGCCGGGAATAAGAACGCCATGTTCCGAAAGGCGATCGCGCTGGACCTCTACCAGAAAGCCGAACCCATCTGCGATCCGCTGAATATCTTTGATGTGGCTCCCAACGCCGACGGGGCGGCTGCACTGGTTCTGACCCGACGAGAATTGCTCCCAAAAGATTTTCCCCACCCGGTTGTGCGTCTGGCAGCTTCGAGCATTGCCTCGGATACGCTCGCCCTGGCCGAACGCAGCGATCCGGTATGGTTCACCGCCGCGCAGGCCTCAGTCGAGCATGCTATCCAGAAAGCCGGTATACACCGCGAGCAAGTGGACCTGTTTGAATATTACGACGCTTTTTCCATTTTCGCGGCACTGACATTGGAAGCGGCTGGATATGCCAAACGCGGCGAAGGCTGGAAACTGGCTAGAGACGGATTCATCGCGCTGACAGGCCAACTCCCATGCGCCACCCTGGGCGGACTCAAAGCGCGCGGCAACCCCGGGGGTGCGACCGGTGTGTACCAGGCCATCGATGCAGTGGCGCAGTTGCGAGGTCAGGCTGGCGTTAACCAGATCACCGGGGCGCGCTATGCCCTGATTCAATGTCTGGGAGGGCCTGCCTCCATTGCTGTCACACACATCCTGGAAAGATTGACTTAAGTATACGACCCAAAGAATAGAAAGCCTGATAGTTCCTGATAGACTGGCGGGATAGAATTCTAATTGAGGTCAATCAAGGAGTAAATCATATGGAAATTCCCCGCCACTGGCGGCTAAATCGACAACGGTATGGACTGATCGGTGAAGTCTGTCCGCACTGTGAGGTAAAAATATTCCCGCCGCGAGACATTTGTCCTGCCTGCGGACAGGAAGCTAAAACCTCCTTCGCTTTCAGCGGTCGCGGCGAGGTGTTTTCGTTTACAAAGATTTACGAAGCCCCGACCGGATTCGACGAGACCGCCCCATATACGGTTGCACTGGTCAAGTTGGAGGAAGGGCCGCTGGTTACGGCACAGCTGACCGACCTGGGCGAAACCCGGCCCGAGATTGGCATGCCGGTTGAGATGGTTACGCGCAAACTGCGCCAGGACGGCGACGAGCGCGGCATGTTGATCTATGGCTATAAATTCAGGCCGGTGGTTCAAGCCTAGGGTTCTGTACCATAGCACCAATAATTGAAGATAAAGCGCCTTCCTGAAATGGAGGCGCTTTTCGAGATTGTGGCATAATTGCAGCTAATCTAGAGTCCGTATAATAAATGACTCTGCTGCAAAAACGAGTGGACAATTTTCATCCAAATTGAATCCTCCTCAACAAGGGAAGTTCATAATACAATCAGACCAAACCACATTCGAAGGTCTGGAACATGCTCAAGAAAAACACACATTATCTTCAACCTGCACTGATCTACAGCGCTAGTTATTTACCGGAAGAACAGCGCGAATACCTAAACACATCCTGATCTGGTGTTTTCTATCGGGAGTACTTTTCCCGATCAGACGAAGAACCTTTTGCGGTGCTGTATGGCAACATGCATTCGCGGCCTAACGTTCCAGTGAATATGCTGATGGGTTTGGAGTACCTGAAGGCCGGGTTTGGTTGGTCGGAAAAAGAGAGATACGAAGCCTTTCTGTACAACCTACAAGTCTGTTATGCTTTTGGGTACGACGAGTTTGGCAAGGGCCATTTTGATCTGCGCACTTTGGATTATTTTCGTGAGCGATTGAGCCGCTATATGCAGGAGAAGGGGGTGAACCTTCTGGATCAAGCCTTCGAGCAGGTGACGGACGAACAACTTGCTGCATTTAAGTTGAAGACGGGCATCCAACGGATGGACAGCACCATGGTGGGGAGCAACATTCTTCAGGTGGGGCGACTGCAGTTACTTGTGGAGGTATTGCAGCGAGTGCAGCGTATGTTGAGCGCAGACGACCGTGCCCATTATTCGGAAGCCTTTGCGCCTTACTTGCGGGGGCATGCCGGGCAGTACCTACTCCATCTCAAGTGGGAAGAGTTTCCTGGACACATCCAGCGCATCGGCGAGTTCTTGCAGCGTTTGCTGGCCAAGTTGAAGGAAGGTTATCACGAAGATCCCGTCTATCAGGTATTGGAGCCCGTAACTTGCGCGCTGCCATTGAAGCAACTGTCCGGTCTGTGAAGCATCCTTTCCCAGCGGGCAAGTTGCCGGTACGAGGCTCTTTTCGCATGTCCTGCTTGTTGATCGGGCAGCCGCCGTGACCAAAGTACACCGCATCCAGTATTACCTGAAAACGGTAAGCCAATCAGATGCAAAAAGAATATTATTTTGTTATTGAAAAACTTTCTTGTTGAGCTGGATCAGTATATTCCAACATCCGAAGTAATATCTGTGTTATAAAAGTACCAGTTATTGCATTGGGGTCAGAATTTAGTTAGGAAATTTATCTTCAGAACCGTATAGGTGCAGGTACGGAGATAAAACTCATATGAACAGAACAATAAGACGATTTATTTTTGAATATATTTTGAAAGCCCCGCCCATTGTGTGGGTATTGCTGGGATTTTCAATGTGTTATCTACTTTTCTTTATCCGGCCAACATTCTTTTCATCTCAGGTTATGCAATTTACCAGATATGTGCCAGCAATTAATCCAATCGGTCTAGACCTGAAAAATACGATTAGGACTGCAGAATCATGGTTTGTTGCCAAACAAAATCCTTACATCGGAAATACCCAATACGCATACCCGCCGCTTACCAGCATATTGGTTATACCGTTGCTTTTCGTAAACTTGTCTTTGGCGTATAAAATAGTCACTCTTGTCAATGTGGTCTGCTATGTGATGATAACATTTGTATTTCCTCTATGGACAGGCGAGGAAAGACATGTCTCACCTTTACTTATTTTAGTTCTTATAACCGGATTATTTTCATATGGATTTCAGTTTGAACTTGAACGGGGACAATTCAATGTGCTTGCAGTGTTTATGTGTTTTCTGGCTATTTGGATATACCATTTTCACAATAGGTATCGCTACATGGCATATATTTTATTCACCATTTCTGTTCAGCTAAAAGTTTTTCCCCTTATATTCATTGTTATGTTTATTGGCAACTGGGAAGATTGGAGAAATAATATCAAAAGGCTATTGCTATTAATTAGCGTGAATCTTGCGATATTCTTTGTTTTAGGTCCGAACATGTTCGTTGATTTCGTGAAAGCAATATTGTCTCAAACTGTGGATCCAGGTATTTGGACTGGAAATCACTCAATTCGCTCTTTTGTAACATTATTTTCTAAAATAGCATATGATCATGGTTGGGTATGGGTGACTCAATATTCGGGATTGGCTCAAATTGTATTACTGGCCATTACTATTATTTTCATGTCCTTGATTTTGTGTCAAACATATCGACTAAAACAGAAAGGTATTAACCCTTTTTTGCTGCTTGCTTGTACTATTGGAGCTTTACTCATTCCATCGGCAAGCCACGATTACACATTATCATTTCTTGCTACTCCAGTTGCCGTTCTCTTCTCTAATAAAAGGTTTTGGGACAGAGCCAATAGCCCTAGTCAGCATATATTCATTATCGAGATGCTATTCATTTTTTCTGCTGCATATTCCTCAACTCTGTTTTCATATGCTAATAAACCGCTCATGGTCAATAATAACTTTCCTGCTTTATTTACAATGCTGATTGTAGTCACTCTTCTTTCTTTAGTGTCAAAACAAAGCCTTGAAGGAGCAGTATCTGAACCAATTGAAATTGCCTGACATCAAGTCGCTGTTGTCGTTTCGCCTTTACATTCTGTAGAGCGGCTGAAGCCGGTCGTTAATATCGCGACTCGTGAATGCATCAATGCGATTAGAAATCTTACGCGTTGCACCCATCGTGGCAACGGCTGAAGCGTGTTCTGACCACCGACCCGGGCATGGGCGCGGTTCGCCATGAGGACGCCGAGTACGAGCAGGTCATTGAGACAGTCAGGAGGAACGGCATCCAGATGCCGGTTTAAAAACATGCAAATAAATAAATGGGCACTGTTGCCCGCGAGAATGAAGGTCATGCTGATTTTAATCGAGTTGGGGCTTTGGGCAGCATTTACCCTCACGATGTTATGGTTATGGGATCACTGGTTAATCCCAGGTCCCCATGGGACGATCCGCTGGGTCGGGATGGACTTTATCCCTTATTGGGTGGGGGTGCGCAGAATGATGATGGGACAGAGTCCTTACAGCATTGACACAACTCATCTCATTCAAACTGTTCTTCTCGGGGGTCCGCCCGAAGCGGGAGGCGATCCCATGCAGTTCGTCTACCCGGCATGGATATTCTTGCTACTGGCGCCATTTGCCCTGCTGCCGCTCAAGTGGGCTGTTGCCCTGTGGACCGGATCACTGCTCTCAGGCATATTCCATTTCATCGGTTATCTGGCATTCCGCTGGGGGGATCAACGGCTCGGTCGAACTGGTTTCTTTGCAGCTTGTTTGGCAGTAGGTAGCTTGCCCTACCTCTCCATCGCAGTGACGAAGGGACAATTGAGTCTAGTTAGCCTGGGAGCCCTGTTCCTGGCCATCCGCATGGTGGACATCCTCCCCATACAGCTCGGCTGTGGGATTCCAATCTCGGATCGAGGCGAAACGAAATCTGGAAAGGCCAATTTCATTGAAATATTGGCTGGCATATTCCTGACAATCTCCATTCTAAAACCCACCCTCACCATACTTGCGATGGCAGGGATGTTGTTTTGGTCGGTGGTCGAACGAAGGGTCTATTTCATCGCCGGGTTTGCCTCCTGTATCGGAATTCTATCTCTGGCGAGCTGGGTTGCCGTGGGGAATTGGATCCCTGATTACCTGCAACTTATAAGAAATACCGGCGGTGCCCCTGTCCTCTGGAGTCTGGCGTTCCTTGCATGGCCCTGGAATGCCCTATATGCTTTCATCTTTATCGGGATAATGGTCTATGCGTTCATCTGGTTTGTGCGTACGCGGAACCGCACCCAATGGTTTTCGGCGGCTGTCTTGACCGGGCTGGCACTCTTACCCATGCGTTGGATCTATGACCTGCAACTGGGGATACTGGTTTCGGCAGAATCAGGGCAGATGAGCAACCTGACTTCAGCATGTGTTGTGATTGCATTGCTGGCTCCTTGGGGTTTATCATTCTTCCCGGAATCATTGCGCTGGTCGGCGCAGGTGATCGGGCTCCCGATCGCTTGGGGGGTCGTCTGGTGTGCCCAGTTTGTCCTTCCCGTAAGATCTAAAGGAATGAAATGAGCCTACGATAACCTGAGGCAAACTCAAGCCATATGTAGCTGCGAGGTTTTTTCCCCACTTTGGGCGAGAAATATGAAGAAGTGTCCATCACATATGGGGCAAGTCAATGGCAGGGTTTTTTTTTAGCGTCACCCTGCCGCTGGCCTGGCGGGGGGTGCTAGGCGGGGCAGTCTTGGTGTGGGTGTGCGGCTGCAAGCGACCTCAAACGAATAGCGGCCAATGTGCCAAGCGCTGCCGAGGCATGGGGCGCAATCATGGAAAGCTTCCGGCGAACCGGCTTCAACCAGCCTGAATTAATCAAGCATCCGATCGTGAAGGAAGCAATTCACTGTATTAAGCAACCTTTTTTCTGTAAATATGAGTAAGAAGTATCCATCGTACTTTAACAAACTAATGACTTGCCAGCACAATAGTGCTATCCGATCTGCCACTCCTCGCTGATCTCCATCAAGAGTGCAGAGATCAACCGAAGGCAAGAAGTCTCGTTTTGGAAGATACCCACCACCCGGGTGCGTCTGCGAATCCCCTTGTTGATCCGCTCTAGGCTGTTGGTGGTTCGGATGGAGCGCCGTTGCTCCAGAGGAAAATCGAGGACCGAAAACCCTTCAAAAAGGTTCTCTTCCAACCAGGCGGATAAGCGTGGCGCAGAGACGGCATACTTCTGGACGGAAGCTTGCAAGAGCTTCTCTACTATCTGGCGGTCTGGAGCGTTGAACATGGAGCGAACACTTGCACCTGCTGCAAGTGCAGGTGTATCAGCGGTCACCTCCAACCGCATGGATTGTTTGGGCAGGTACGCTCCTGCATTTTGTTGTAGGTGGAACTGGGCAGCGCTTCCAGGGGACACTGCCCAACACAGCTCGCCTGGCCGCTCCCAAGCCTTCGTGGTCATCACTGGTTACCAGCTTGACGCCACTCATGCCGCGCTCCTTCAAGTCCTTCAGAAAGGCTTTCCAGTGGGTTTCATGCTCGCTGAGAGTCACAGAAACCCCTAAAATCTGCCTTTCGCCTTCTGGAGTGATGCCGGAAGCCACCAGAACGGCTGCATCACGCACTTGTCCAGCTTCCCGCACCTTCTCGTATCGGGCATCCACATACAGATAGGTGATTTCTCCCAATGGACATTCCCGCCATTCCTGCAGGACACTGTCCAATTGGGCGGCTGCCCGACTGACTTGCATACCGGAAACATCCACTCCGCAGAGCTCCTCTATAATGGCTTTGACTTTGCGGGTGGATACTCCCTGGACGTACATCTCGGCCAGTGCGATCACCAGGGCTCTTTCGCTCCGTAAGCACTTGTCCAGTGAGGAAGGGTAAAACCCTCCTTCCCGAACTTGAGGAATGGCGAAAGTGATCTCACCCACCCTTGTCCGGGCTGTCTTTAGCTTTTTGCCGTTGGCGTGCCCTTTCCGATCCTCGGTACGTTCATACTGCTCAGCATCGATGTATTTCGCTCGTTCCGCCTGCATCGCCTGGTTGATCAGGATGCGCAGAAGCTCGGGGACGTTTTCCAGCCCCTTTTCTGCAAGTTCACTGGGAAAGGTATAATCTGTTTGGTGAGTCATTATTTTCTCCTATTTAAGTTTTGCGACTTCTATAGGATACTTCTGACTCACCACTCTTGTTAATGTTCAGCAATTTACAGAAAGAATGTTACACCAACACATAGATCATTTTGTCCGATATAATGAGTGAAATATTTATTCACGGAATATTATATGCATGTTTGTCTTATTTGTGTTGAAATTTTCGCTTGGGGCAAATACGGGGGTTTTGGACGGGCAACCCGTACGATCGGATCTGAATTGTCTAAACGTGGAGTTAAAGTCACTGCAATCGTTCCCCGAAGGCCGAACCAGGCTAAAGCTGAAACCCTGGATGGAATCCATGTCATGGGGTTTGACTTGACAGATATCCCAAGTATGTTAGAAGTCTATAAAGAATGCGATGCAGATATTTTCCACTCACAAGAACCATCGTTTGGAACTTATCTCGCCCAGAAATTTCATCCCGATAAGAAACACATCGTCACTTTTCGAGACACCAGACTTTGTTCGGACTGGATTACCGATTTTCAATTGCCTTCATTGAATAAACTACAAGTATTATTCAACTGGTTTTATGAAGATAATTTGCTTGTTCATAACTCTGTACGAAAAGCTGGAAAATGCTATGTTGCTGCCAAATTTTTGGCAACCCGCGCCCAAAATAAATATAAATTAAAGACAATACCTGAATTTCTACCAACACCAGTAGCAATCCCAGCCATTGTTGATAAGGACCCGATACCAACCGTATGTTACATCGCAAGGTGGGACAGGCGGAAACGAGTTGAACTTATGATTGAATTAGCTATCCTATTCCCGAATGTACATTTCATCGTGGCTGGCAGGAGCAGGAATCAACATTATGATACGGAAATTCGAAACTGGATCAGTAAAATTCCAAACATAGAAATGACTGGGTTTATAAATCAATTTGAATCTGATCTTCTGTCAACAACACTCTCGCGAAGTTGGATTCTTGTTAATACTTCCGCTAGAGAAGGTTTACCAAACTCATTTATCGAAGCTTGTGCGCATCAATGTGCAATATTAAGTTCTGTTAATCCGGACGATTTTTCTTCATTATTTGGCTACTACACCCCAGAAGATAATTTTTCCTTTGGGTTGGGTTATCTTCTTGAAAATAACCGGTGGAAAGAACTTGGCAAAAAGGGATACACTTTCGTAAAAGAGAAATTTGCTACAGAAATAGCGATTCAAAACCATCTCGCAAATTATTGGCTCAATTATTGATTGTAGTGTGTCAGATCTTGTTAGACAGAATAGGGGTTAAAACTAAGGTGCACTTTCTCGGCCAGGATGGTATAGAATTTAGAGAAAGGAGCAAAACATGGCTGAGAAAAAGAAGAACGTGGAAGCAACAGTACGAGATATCCACCGTGCGAGGCGGAAGTACAACGCAGAAGAGAAAGTGCGGATCATTCTGGAAGGCTTGCGGGGAGAGAGTACGATTGCCGAGTTGTGCCGGAAAGAAGGGATCCATACCAACCGGTACTACAAATGCAGCAAGGAATTCCTTGAAGCGGGGAAACAGTGCCTGATCGGGGACACCCAGCGTCAGGCAGGCAGCCAGGAAGTGGTGGAGATGCGCAGTGAGCTTGAGCAGCTGAAGCTGGTGGCGCCAGAGCTGATGCTGAAGAATAGGGTGCTGACACCTGCCCTCCCGCTCGTTTCATCGGGGATGATATGGCGGGCGGTGCCAGGGAAAAAAGCTTGCTGGGCAAGGCAACTCAGTGGGTCGAATGACACTTGCACCTGCATGTAAAGTGCAGGTTTGAGGCGCAGCCAGGAGGAGAAACGCAAGATCTTCCCACCTGATGGAACACTCCGAACTGCCGATGAAACGCACCCTGGACGAGTTGAATGTACCCAGAAGCAGCTTCTTTCGTTGGTATCAGAAGTACCAGGAGGAAGGGGAAGAAGGGCTGATCGACCGGCGCCCGAATCCGAGCCAGTTCTGGAACCACATTCCCCAGGCAGAACGGGAGCAGGTGGTGATGCTGCCTCTGGAGCATCCAGACCGGTCTTCACGGCAGATCGCCTGGCTTTTCACCGACGAACAAGGCTATTTCATCTCGGAATCGAGTGTTTATCGCATTCTGAAGAGCTTTCCCGAAGGAAATCGGGACGATTTGATCTGGTGGAGAGCCCAGCATTTCGAGTGATGTCGACCAAGGACAAGTTCGATCATCCCACCAAACGGGTGAACTAACTCTGGCTGAAGGACTTCACCTACTTCAATATCATGAACTGGGGCTGGTACTACCTGTCCACCATTCTGGATGATTTTTCCCGCCGCATCCTGGCCTGGAAGCTGACATCCACGCTGAATGCTATGGATGTGTACACTGGCAGATCAAAGGAGGTTCTGATAAAACGAGCAGAGATCAAGACGCAGACTTTACAAGCAAGACGCCTGCAGAATTTGCAGGCGCAAGCAGTGCAAGTATAATGACCTTGGTCCGGGAGAGTGTCTCTTAGTGGAAGCTGGGTTTTGTCTCAAATGTTCTGAGGACGTACATCTGATTGATGTCCAATAGAGAAATTTGCTTGCCATCTCAAATTCGCCTATCCTGAAGGAATATTAAGTCTCAATTTGCTTTTTTATTAATTTAAGAAATGCTCGTTGGTTATGAGTTTGGATCAACAAACGGGAACGAACAGTTTCTGAAAGATCCTTTTGCCAACTTGATTCAATATGTTCGCATACAGATATAAAATTATCAATGTCAAATCCAGAGGAATAAGTATTTTGATAGCATAGTCCTTCAATACCGAAATCCTCCAAAACACTAAATATTTTGCTGTTCAATAATGTCTTGGGTGGATAGGGTTCAATCGACATGAACGGTATGTTTTCGCGTAAACAAAAAACTGATCCGTGAAATCGGTCTGTAATGCAAAAAGACAGGTGTTTAAATAAGGCAGCCCATTCATCCGGTGTAACCAGGTGCCCGATATTAATATCAGCATGAGGATTATACATATTGAAGTTAATGATCTGATAACCTTTATGGTGATAATGTTCGCAGATTATTCCTGAAATATCTTTCTTGCCAAAATATAACAATCCAAGGATTGGTCGATCAGCAGAAATCTTGTATCGTTTTAGTAATCCCGCCGGTTCAATATATTTCGGTTCATATAAAAAGGCGGGGTCAGATATTCTATACACAGGCGTTACTTTGTTTACACCTGCCTCCTCCATCATTGTTTGAGTCATATTATCTCTAACACCGATCAACTGAAAACTTGAAAGGATTTCTAATACTCTTTTCTTATGTTGTTCAAATTTTTTCAAATCTGTACGATGACCAGAAATAGCGTAGGCAATTTTCTTAGTATTAATCTTTTCAGAAAGCCAATAAATGTTTGGGAATCCAAGATTTGAATCATTAGAAATATCCCACATTACTTTACCAACAATTAAAGTCGAAAATTCTCTAGAAGTAAATTCTTTGCATAAACCTTCATAGTTTTTTAATGATTTGTGATTTTCAACTGGAATTTCATAATTAGTGAACCTCGATAATGTAGCTGCACGTTGAAGATTATAAAAAGGTATTCCCTTGTTTACAATAAGTAATCTCAAAAACTCATATAATCTCCATTTAATATTCAAAAAATCTAGCAATTTTACGTCAATTTCAGGGCTCAAGTTTTGGATCAGTTTATAGAGTGCAGCATTAAATATGCACGAACCATGATTAGCGTCGATATTTGTGAGTATGCCAATTTTATTCATTTGATATTTCCTCTTCCGATAGCAGCATCAACGGTGCTGTAAGATAGAAGGCTAATTGAATGTTTGATTGTCCCTTGTACTTCTTGGTCAATAGTTGCAACATTGATTCCCAATCCTTGATTACCTTACCTTTGGGAATTACATCCCTTAATTCTCTATCTGATATAAATTGTGAAACTATAAAAGCATTTAGTCTTCTGCGCCAAATTAATCTGTTCAAAGAATGCAAACGGTCTGAAAAATGAAAAAGATCATGAAATTTGTAATTTATTATCCTTCTTTTCAACCGAATAAGAAAAGGATTCGATACGGGGAATAATTCGTGGTCACCGATCCTCTTCGGGCAATCAGCGAGAATAATCTTTAGTGAATTCTTCAGGGAATATTCAAATGGCCATAATCCACGATCAAATGCAAATTGAAAATCCAAATCAAAGGGATACATGTCTACAATTACAACATCAGCTTTGTTGTCCACCGAAATCGAATAGTTTTTCCTGGCAACATCCACTGCTTGGTGAAACGCTTTCTCAGGATGACCTGCAAAAACACCGGAGATTTGGCGGTTTTGATTAATCGTTACATTAACAATAAAATCCATTCCGGCAGCTTTTGCAATCTCGTTGATTTCTCTCCGAAATGGGTGATCGATTTCCCCGGTACGAAGATTGTCACCACGTCTTTGGTCATGTAAAACCCGAATCGTATCTAAGCCAGCGGCTCCTAGTGCCAAAATTTTATTTCCACCCGAAAATCCAGCAATAGGGTGGGGATAAATACCTCCTATTCCAATTTTTAATTCAGCCTCAATTACATGCTTGTTAATATATATTGGCGTTCCTAAGCTGGTCTTTTCAATCCAGACACAATCATTTTTACAATCATGTGTAATGATTTCTATTCCTTTTGGGATTCCTGAACCCGTCTTGGATAGTATTTCTTCGGCAGTAGGTTGCTTGTGAGAGCCATTTGCGATAAGGATCTTAATTCCCGTCAACGGAAATCCAACTCGAGTGAGTCGCTCAATTACATTTTGCAATATCTTTGCAACAGGAGTAGGTCTGGATATATCATCGACTAGAATTATTGCGCTCTTTTTCTCTTCGGCTAATGCAGACAAAGGCAGGCACTCAATCGGTTCATCCAAGCGATCATTAATTTCAGTATCGCTCAGAGCAGGTAAATATTGGTCTCCAAAAACATTAATTATCCAGTTGTCTGGAAATTGAAGAGCAACATCTTCATCCGAGAACCACGCATTTTTCTTAATTGATATATTTTTCAAAGCACTCCTTTGAACTCTCATCAATTCAATATTGGATTTGCATTCAACGTACAGCCACAGCGCCTGTTATTGAACGATTCCCTTAAATTCTCGCGCTTATATATATTCCACGCGCTCCTATTTTTAGACAAAGTCTCATATAAAAACATCCAATGGGTGCACTAGACTTCGGTAGGGACTCATCTATTGCATTATTCAATTTCCTAGCTCACTTCCATCCACAACTGTCTGAATTTTTAGGCGTCCACTTCCAGAACCGGGCTTTCGCACATTATGCGCCCTTTCACACCAGCTGTGTGCAAGGCTAGCATCAAGTTTCTGAAATCCTTATCGGGCTCTTCCATGACCAAGTGGTTCTTTTCGCCTTTCGGACCGTAATTGATGCCCGAAAGGTGAATGTGCAAATGTTGCATGGAATCGTCGCCGAGCGACTTGCAATAAGAATCCAACACGGACATCCACTCAGCAAATGTGTTCATCGCTCCATCGCCAAGACGGGCGTGCAAGTGGGCAAAATCAATACATGGGACAACGGCCTGGAATTGCCAGCACCATTGCCAGCACATCGGTCAGTGAACCCAGCATGGCAGCCTTTCCGCTGATCTCCGGACGCAGCGTAACCGGGTTGCCAGACGCACGTAGTTCGTCCACGCAGCTCAGAAAACGCGGGATGGTCACTTTGAGCACCTCGTCTGCCGGGTGACCAAAATAAGTGCCAGGTTGGAAGATTATATCAGTTGCTCCGGCCAGGTTTCCGTAATGGGTTGCGTCGATCAGGTACTGGCGCAGGCGCGGCAATTTTTCGTCATCGCCATTAAGATTAATATAATTCGGTGCACGGACAGAAAGCGCCACGCCAGTCTCCGCAGCTGCCTGCTTGATGGCCGCACAGGTCATCTCGCCAACGCGCACACCCTGCACCCAGGCCAATTCGAGGGCATCGAGACCTATGTAAGCCGCATACTGGATCCCGCCAACCGTCCCATCGGGTTTAAATGGGGTGGCTGCGAGGGAACCAACAGTGCCGAAAAGAAAAGAGAGGGGCATCTCCATTCAATTCACCATTTGGATAATACGGAAACAAGATCATCCTTTATTCCCCTGTCCGGACCCATTCTTTAGGGTTTGTTCCCTGGTGGCTACAAACCGAAATGCACTTTCAATTTATCCCACAATGGAGGTCCCAGGATGAGCAGGCCAACCAAAATCGAAGTCAATGCGGCGATCAGCACCGCCGCGGCCCCCACATCCTTGCCCACCTTCGCCAGAGGGTGGTTCTGCGGGCTGGCCAGGTCCACTACTGCCTCCAAGGCTGTATTGATGAACTCCGCCGTCCAGACCAGCGCAATGGTCAATAGCAATATTGCCCAATCACGAATAGGCGAACCCAACCAGAAAGCCAAAATCGCTACTACTATTGTGACGACAGCATGGATCCACGCATTGCGCTGAGTAAGGATAACATAACACAAACCCCGAAGAGCATGTCGGAAAGCTTGTACACGTGAGAATAAAAAGATCCGGATTCTATCCATGCACGATTGTGGAGGGAATACAGAGTCGCGTTAGAACCTCGGACTGGGCTGCCCACATGCGGGCTTTTTCTTCCACCCCAGCATGATCGTGACCCAGCAAGTGCAGAACGCCGTGAACAACCAGAAGTGACAATTCTGCTTCCAAGGAGTGCCCCGCAGTAATTGACTGGGCTTCGGCGCGCGGGACGGAAATGACAATATCACCGAGGTAAAGGCGGCCCGTTTCAGGGTCCGTTTCGCTGGCGGGAAAGGACAGCACATCCGTGGGAGCATCCTTGCCTAGGAAGTCACGGTCGAGGATCTGGATCTGGGTGTCGCTGGTCAGAACCAGAGTCAGGTCAGCATCGGGGGCTGACTGCTGAACAAGAGCGGCCATAGCAGCTCGTTCCAGGATATCGGGTATAAAAACACGCCTGAAGTCAGGAACAATTTCGATATTAATCATTTGTGCTTCCTCAAGAGAGCTGATATGGGTGTGGTTGGAATCTCCACCGCAACGGGGGGCTGGGAAGCAATTTGTTCCTGCGGATATTCTAGGCGAGGATGGTAGGTGACACGCAAGGTTGCGATAAAGGACTCGGTAATGCTCGCCAGGTCACGTTGGGAGAGAGGGGTATTGTCCAACTGGCCATCCTTCTGACAGCGTTCGATCACATTTCGTACAAGGGTGCGTACTTCGTCATCGTTACACGGACGTTCGGCGCGTGCCCGCGCTTCGACGCCATCGGCGACCATCAGGATGGCTGTCTCTTTCGAGTGCGGTGACGGACCGGGATAGCGGAACTGGCTCTCGTCCACTTTGGAAGCATCCCCCTTCTCGGCCTGGACGGCACGGTTGTACTGATAGCGGGTGATAAGCGTACCATGATGCTCGGCAATGAAATCGTCCAGGCGGCGCGGCAGGCGATATTTGCGAGCCAGCCCCAACCCGTCCTGCACGTGGCGGATGATGGCTTTGGCGCTGATTTCGGGTGCCAGGTCATCATGGGAATTAATCTGACTGGAGGGCTGGTTTTCTACGAAGAAAAGAGGGTTGGTTGATTTTCCTACATCATGGAATAGCGCACCCACCCGTAACAGCAGCGTATCTGCATGGATGCATTCGGCGGCTTGCTCAGCCAGGTTGGCCACCTGCAGGCTATGCTGATAGGTTCCCGGAGCACGCTGGAGGAAGAAATTCAGCAGGGTTGAATCGGGACGGGAAATTTCAAGCAGTTGCAGGGCGGTTGTAAGACCCAGAAATTGGGCCAATAAATACTGCAATGGCAGTGCAACGCCGGTGGAGGCAACCCCTGAAAAAACCGCCGCCCCCATCAGAGTCGCCAGCCCAATCCAATCCACATCGGTGAAAGGTAAGCGATAAGCCACCACCAAGATCACTCCGGCTACTGCAATTGCCATGGCAGCGAAAAGGAACTGCCCCACACGACGCGCTTGCCCTAATGCCAGCACACCACACAGGCTTGTCAATGTGTAATACGGAAGCAGGCCAAGCGCATCCGGCATCCCATAAGCAGCCAAAATGCTCATCAGCAGTCCAAAAACAAGGCCGCGCTCCATCCCGAAGAGCGCCGAAACCAGCAGCGCAAACGCCGGGACGGGGAAGAGATAGGGTACGATCGTTCGGTTTGGGTTGCTGACACGTGCACCAACCAGGAATATTGCAAAAAGCAAGGCCAGTAGGATCAAGCCGCGCAAGTCAGATATCCCTTCCGGCTTTAAGCGCAAGAAATACAGGGCTGTAAATATAACCGAAAGCACCACCAGAGCCGCTGCACCGAGGTAGATGTATGCCGGATTTTTAGGCTGCACCAATCCAAGAGCGGTCAGGGCTTCCAGGTCAGATGCAGTAATAACCTGACCGCGCGTAACAACTGTCTGCCCTGCAATGAAGGATTGTATTGCCGGTTCAACAGCTTCACGCTCCGCCTGGCGCGCCGCGTCGGTCAATTCCGGGCTGTAGAAGCTGTTCGCCACAACCAGCTGTGCTACGATCTCAACAACCAGCGCCGCTTCTTTCTCGGTCAAAGTGAGGCTTACCAATGACGGGAGATTCTGTCGGACATTATCCAGGTCCTCGGTCCGCACGGGGGTCTGCATTGCCTGCTTCAACACTATGAAAGCCTCGGTCTGCACCATTTCCCAGCGAATGTCGGTTAAGGCCAGCATAACATCCTGCGATCTAGTTAGCAGATTGAGACCCTGGATTGCGATTAGTTCAGTTTTCTTCTGGTCAAGCGTGGCTTCCTGGTCAGTCCGGATTGCGGAAATGAGTGCCAGGATGGTATTAAGCACCTGGCTCTGATTGCGGGTGATCGCTGGATCCGGAGGAATATAGACGGGGGCAACAGCGCGCTCGGCTTCGGCGCGTGCCGCTTCAGTCAACACATCACTCGCATATTGGATGTTACGCGTTGCGCGCAAATCCTGCGGAGCCACATCCCCCACGAAAAGCGGCAGGCTGACCTGGCGCAAAGACCACGGCTGCACCAGGGCAACATAGGTCAGGATGCTGATGCATACCAGCACGAGGGTGGAAAGAAAGGTTTGGCGTGAGAATGAGCGTTCGGATCTAGGAGAATCCATCAAGTATACCGGTTGGAGCCAGCCTTAGCTGTCCCCGACAACCTTATTCCTGCAACGACTGGCGGACAACGGCGCTGATCTGGTCGTTGGGAGCGCCACCGGCCAAGCGCGAAATAAGCAGTTTCATAACCTTTCCCATGTCTGCCAGAGAGACTGCGCCCACCTCGGCAATAGCCGCTTCGACCAGTACCTTAAGCTCGTCTGAACTAATCGCCTTTGGAAGGTAAGCTTTAAGGATAACAATCTCAGCTTCCGTAGCTGCCACAATGTCCGGGCGGTTGGCGCGGCGTGCTTCTTCAACCGCATCCTTGCGGGTCTTGATTTCCTTCTGGATGATTGCTAGCACTGCAACATCATCCAACTTCACCTGTTTGTCAATTTCCACCTGGCGTACAGCGAACAGCACCATGCGGACGGTTCGCTTGCTTACATCGTCCCCAGCTTTCATAGCTTCTTTCAGAGCAATTTCAAGTTGAACTTTGGTTTCCATAGTGTCATTATACCTCGTGGGAGGCAAGGTTCCTGCCACGGAAAAGGACTAATTGTTCCGGTGGTAACCCTCTCACTGTTTGTTCTTCCTCGTAGCGTGTGCGTTTGACCGCCATCGCAACCGCATACGGGAATAACGGCCCGCGCTCAGGTCCATCCAGATTCATCCAGGCATGGGAATCACGAGGCAGGAGCGGAATAATGAGCTTCTTTAGAGAAGGAAGCCAAGAGAAAGGTTCAAGAGGCCAGGGTATCTTGCCGGAGCACAGTTCTGAACCCTCAAGAATGTCGCAGTCAAACAGGTTTGTCTCATCTGGAAGCGGCCACTCTCCCCTAGGGAAACGGCTCTACCACAGCGAAATATAATTGCTGTGAGCATACAATCCCTGCCCGGTGCGTGTCAGACGTCCCAGCTCCTGATGCGCCAAACGAGCCTACCCGACTTCCAGTGCCGAACGGAGCAGGACACGATTGCTTTCCATGTATGCCCAAATTTTCACAAAGAAGTTCTGATCAAAATGGTACTCGGGATGGCCGATCTGGCCGCGCAGCCAGTGGTCCTGGGCTAGGTTGGCGGCTACAACAGTTTCGAGAGCAGACGGGCTAAATTCTGATTCTAATGCCTGTGCCGAAATGGCGCGATAATAGACTGTATGCATTCTATAGTTCTACCCAATAATACATTATTAAGGAATATTTCATCGCCACTGGCTGGAATTTTCCACTAACCTGCACTGGCTCAAGCGGCAGCGCTATGACTATATCCGCCACGAAAGCAGTGAAATCGAAAAGGTTTGGAATATAAAGGTTTCATCCCGGCCAATATCACTATATTTATACGCTAAAAGGCAGCATTTTCTACCAATCTGGTTATAATTCGCATATGTCCCCATTCTACACCCGCACTGGCGACGACGGCAGCACCGGTTTGCTTGGTAAGCTTCGCCTGCCAAAGTACCACCCCCGTATCGAAGCACTCGGCATCCTGGATGAAGCTTCCGCCGCGCTGGGTCTCGCCCGCTCCCTATGCCAGACTGCGCAAACCAAATCCATCCTGATGGATGTACAACGTGACTTATATGCTTTGATGGCCGAAATCGCCGCCACGCCTGAAAATTTGGAACGCTTCAGGACACTGGGCGAGCCTCGTATTCAATGGCTGGAATCCTTGGCAGATAATCTCTCCGCGATGGTCAAACTCCCGGAGGAATTCATCCTTCCCGGTGACTCCCTTTCTGGCTCAGCCATGTCCCTTGCGCGGACAATCGTTCGCCGAGCTGAACGGCGAGTGGCTGAGCTGCTTGATATTGGGGAAATCAAGAACCCGATCTTGCTGCAATATTTGAACCGATTGTCATCTCTGTGTTTTGCTCTGGAACTGCTCGAAAACCAGTCTGCCGGTCAGGAAACTACTCTGGCAAAGAAATGATTGGAACCCTGCTCAACATTGCAGCCGTACTCGCTGGCGGGACACTCGGAATGCTCTTCGGCTCGCGCTTGCCCGACCGCCTACGCAAGACCGTCATCGCCGGATTGGGATTGTTCACACTGGCTTATGGCATATACAACTTCCTGAAAACTCAAAACCCGCTAATTACACTCGGCAGCCTACTGATTGGAGCGCTGCTGGGCGAATGGTGGAAGATTGAAGAGGGTCTGCAAAATATCGGGAAATGGCTGGAGTCCCGTAATAATTACAAACCGGCTGATGGACCCGAAGACAATCTCAAAAGTTTGACTGAATGCTCCCCTAGCGGTCGCATCGCCCCCTCCAAGGACTTTGTCCGCGGGTTTCTGACTGCGTCCCTCGTCTTTTGTGTTGGTCCGATGACCATTCTCGGGTCGATCCAAGATGGTCTGAAAGGTGATTACAGTCTGCTGGCGATAAAGTCGGTTTTGGATGGATTCGCTGCACTGGCTTTTGCTTCTACGCTTGGGGTGGGGGTTTTATTTTCGGCGATTATCATTCTGTTATTTCAGGGGGGTCTCAGCCTGCTGGCAGCACAGGTGAGCACCGTTGTCACTCCGGTAATGATGTCTGAGATGACCGCCGTTGGCGGGGTGCTCCTGCTCGGTATTGCCATTAGCAGCCTGCTGGAAATCAAACCCATTCGGATGGGGAATTTCCTTCCTTCTCTCGCCGTCGCCCCGCTGGTTGTGGCGATTCTGGCGTTCCTCGGCATTATTTAAACCTAGGGCGGTTCTCCGCACCTGGGCTTAAATCGGAAAACTACTTGCCCACCAATGCAGCGTCAATTGCCGTTGACAGTTGATCATATGACCCGATAAATGTTCCATTGACAAAGATGCTTGGTGTGCCTGTAATACTCAAAGACTGTCCCTGGTAAATATCATTCCGTATATCGTCGGAATATCGTTTTTCCTTGAAACATTGATTAAAGGCTATCATATCAAGGTTTAAATTCTGGGCCATAGTCGCCAGGCGTTCATCAGTAAAAAGGGAGGCGGCTTCTGTGACCTGATTGGTAAAAAGGGTATCATGATATTCCCAGAATAATCCTTGTTCTGCAGCACACATGGCCGCGTTTGCTGACCGATAGGATGCATCTGAACCGTCATTCGTATCAACTACAATGAAAGAATGAAACGTGTAATACACCTTGCCCGTTTCGACGTAGGTCTGGAAAATTTGGGGTTCAAAATTCTGGTTATAATTCTTGCAGGCTGAACACCGAAAGTCTTCATACACATCCACTTTGATCGGAGAATTCGGGTCGCCAAGGTGAAGCCCATCCACCTGTGCATTGATTGCCTTAGGAGTAATTGATATAACCGGAGCTAGCGGCGCGGCGGCTGTGGCTTGAGTTCTTAATATCATCGGCCTTATAAAAGCAAATGCGATAAGCAACGAACCCCCCGCCACCAGTAAAATAACCAGAATGCGGTTGCGGGTTCTTTCATGCTGACGGCGTTGGCGGATTTCTTGACGTTTACTCATTTTAATCTCCTTCAGTCCCAGTCTCGGAGTTTGTCCTGACATGCAGCCATCTTACATGAATGGCACATTGAAACTAGTAAACGTTCTGCGTAAGCAGTAATTCTAATAAAAACATCTTTGGAACAGGGTTCCACGCCAATTCTCTGGGGGCATGGAAATCGTCTCGAAATAAATTGCGAATTTATCAAGGAACCTAGTATATCGCTGTATGCCAGATTAATAGTTGGGGAATTACTTACCCGTCAACGCGGCTTCAATGGCAGCGGCTAGCTGGTCAAATGATGGAACAAAACCAGGAGTTACTATCAGCCCATTAACAAACACACTGGGTGTACCACTTACACCGGCCGTTTGTCCGGCCAGTAGGTCTTGACTAATAAAGCTGGCATAGCGATCGGACTGGAAACAAGACTTAAAAGCCGTTAGATCCAGTCCGAGGCCTTCAGCAAAAGCAACCAGGCGTGGATCCGCAAAAGAGCCCTGGTTCTCGCCATTCCAGTTGGCAAAAAGGATCTCCTTATAATCCCAAAATCGATTTTGGTCCGAGGCGCACATTGCTGCATTGGCCGAGTGGTGGGATTCCCCGGTTGCATTGCTGCCATCTATGAGAGGATAAAAATGGAAAGTGTAATAAACCTGACCTGTCTCAACGTAATTGGAAATCACCAGCGGCTCTACAGTTTGAGAATAATTCCTACAAGCTGGACACTGAAAATCTTCCCAGACGTCAATCTTGACCGGAGCATTCGGATCACCGAGATGCTGTCCATCCACCTTGGTGTTGATCACCATTGGTGAAACAGGCGTAATAGCATTGGCACTGGGGGTCTTGCTGTCCGCATTTCGAAGGTTGTAAACCATCGGCATTATAAACGCAAAACCAATCAGTAGTGCCCCGATTGTAACCAGTGCAATCATCAACAAGCGGTTGCGCTTGCGTTCCCGCTGCCGGGATTCTCGAATTTCTTGTCGTTTGCTCATAAAACCTCCTCAATGTTTATAGTTCCAAGATTTTGCCACAATCGGGGAGGTTTGTCCAGACACAACTCCATCCTCTCGAAAGAATAAGGGGCAATTCTAATCCAACTCTTATGAAATCAGGTTTATTATTTTGCAAGGCAATCCAGCAATACCGATGAATGATATTTGAACGAAAAGAAATGAGATTATAAGTATATGCCTTCTCACTATTTGCATAAAGAGTAATATAAGATTGGATTAAATTCAAAGATAATACTATCAGTCGAGGAATCAATCTTGGTTGCTGGCAAACCATTGAAGAATGTTGATCTTTCGCATGCATTGTTATTGATTTTCACTATCCACCCAGGGTAAAAATTCTGATTAATTATTATTGTATTATTCTTTACTTTTTCATCATTTGTGATCTTGAATATTTGCTTATTTGGGCTCCAATATGTGTTCTCTACATTGACACCCTCAACTGAATTAAATAGGTAGAACTCGCCCTGGTATCTTTCGTTTCCAATCCCTACTGGACGAACATAACTTGTAATCATGTCATAACACTTAAGTACTCCCATATTTTGATGAATTTTTAGATATTCAAATGACCAAGGTATAAAATTTGTTTCGTCAAGAAATCTTTCCGGTATCTGTATCGTCCGCTGTATCTCAAAATCAGGATTATTTGCTGTGGTCTGAATAAAAGCATCCTCCCGAGAAAGTTGCGCTTCAGGATTCACTATTATCAACGTTTTGGATAAAAAATTTGATGATGAAAATATTGTTAAATCAACATAAATAACCAGAAGGCACACAATTGATATTGGCCTGGCAATTTTATGTGTTTGAAGTAGTCGGGCAATATTGTCTAATCCAAGTCCGATAAGAAGAGAAAAAGGAATTATGAAATCAAATCTGAACCGTTGTGCTACCCGAAATGAGGAGAATACTGGAAAATGTTGAATAACCTTATACAGAGAAGGATAAATTGCACTTCCAAGCATTATCCAAAAAATAATGAGCAGGGAAATCACGAGAGAGATATTATTTCTAACACCTTTTCTATTATAAACAAAAAAAAGAAGGAACAAAACGAAAGAAAGTATTCCAACATAAATTGAGTTTTCGTCAATGGCTTCATAAACTCCATGAACGTTCATTTCGTTGAATAGATTCTGTTTCTGGGACAAAAGAAAATATATTAAATTTTGGATACTATAACCAGATACATCGTGCACTATTCGGGGATATATTTGGATTAATTGATATGAGAAGAGAAGTTTTGGAAGAATAATGAGTGAAGAAGTAAAAATCATCATTAAGAGTGATTTGAATGGGGAATAAGTTCGTTTCACAATACTTGCTACGAAAGTGTATACAAAAATATACACTCCTAATAGAAGGGAAATATGGTAGCCTGCATAAAAGCTTATTGAAAAAAGAATCCCACTAATAATTCCCCATCTTCGATTTTGGAGGCTTCTATTGAAGCAAAACAAAATATACGGCGTATAAGCAAAGCTGGTAAGAACGACCATTCCTGCTGACAAGAATGAACCTGTTATTCCGCTGAATGAAAAAATTATCGACGCGAGGAGGCTCCCAATATATGACAACTTATATTGTCTTGCCAGAAAGTAAAAACCAATAAAACCAATTACACCATGGGAAAAAATGCTAAGTTTTATGCGTCTTACAGTTCCGAAGAT